>Ga0307441_1000003_pt1 | contig 259128 bp, 206 predicted proteins | sample SalMarWE160420MG_FD_202149 | JGI IMG/M metagenome (GOLD analysis project Ga0307441, IMG submission 202149) | Salt marsh sediment microbial communities from the Plum Island Ecosystem LTER, Massachusetts, United States - WE1604-20 | ecosystem: Environmental > Aquatic > Marine > Intertidal zone >... | reverse complement strand
CAGATGGATTTATTTTAAGTAGGGATTGAAATTTGAATAGGATAAAATCTGTCCAATACTTGTTAATATAAAAACTTTTTTAACTTTCAACATTTATTTTGGACAGCACTGATAAGTGGAGAAAGTGGAGTTGGAAAAGAATTAGCTGCCAAAACAATTCATATAAATAGTAAAAGGAAATATTATCCTTTTATTTCTATAAAATGCGGTGCGCTAACAGAATCTTTGCTTGAAAGTGAGTTGTTCGGAGAAGAAGCCGGCGCTGCACCGGGAAGTCGTATAACAAAAAAAGGAAAATTTGAGATCATTAACAGGGGAACTTTATATCTGGATGAAATATGTTCTATTTCTCTTAAAATGCAGGCTGAGATTCTAAATGTTATAGAAACTAAACAATTTATAAGAATAGGTGGAAGCGAAAGAATAGATACGGATTTCAGATTAATTGTTGCCGACAATGAAAAACTTGAAAACCTGGTTAAAGAAGGAAAATTTAGAGAAGACTTATTTTATAAGATAAATGTATTCTCAATTTCAATTCCGCCTCTTAGAGATAGAAAGGAAGATATTATTCCTATTGCACAATCATTTATTAAGAAATTTTCTACGGCAATGAATAAACCTATCAAAGAGATTTCCGGCGAGGCATCTGATTTTTTAATAAATTATGAATGGCCTGGTAATGTAAGAGAATTGGAAAACGCTATCGAGAGAGCTGTAGTTGTCGGTAAAAATGATCAAATTACCGTGAGTGACTTGCCTTTTCACATAGCATCCGGGCATATTGATTTGGACGATGGGAAAAAGAGTTTATCGGCAATAGAAAAAAAATATATTTTAAAAGTATTGAATGAGAATAACTGGAATATATCCAGAAGTGCACAAATCTTGGAAATAGATCGAGTAACTTTATATAATAAAATAAATAAATATAGATTAAGGACTAAAGTCCATTAACTAATTTTCTAAGAGGTCCATTTTATTTTTGAAAAATTGTTAAGATGCCTATTTTCTAATTACCGAACTCTTCTTTTACTTCTTTAAACTTTTGGATTGCAAAATCCAGATCTTCTTTAGAATGAGCTGCCGAAATTTGTACTCTAATTCTTGCAGTACCTTTTGGAACTACCGGGTAAAAGAAACCTATAACATAAATGCCTTTTTCAAGAAGCCTAACAGCCATTTTCTGTGAAAGACCTGCGTCTCCCAGCATAATCGGCACAATAGGATGCACGCCGGGTTTTATATTTAAGCCGGCTTTCGAAATACCGTCGCGGAAATATTTTGTATTATTTTCTAATTTATCTCTTAGCTCTGTTGATGATTGAAGAAGTTCCAATACTTTCAATGAAGCTGCAATAATACTGGGCGCAACCGTATTGGAAAACAAATATGGCCGAGAGCGTTGACGAAGCATATCAATTATTTCTTTCCTTCCGCTTGTGTAGCCGCCGCTGGCACCCCCAAGTGCTTTTCCTAAAGTTCCGGTAATTATATCTACTCTTCCCATTACATCATTATATTCATGAGTACCTTTTCCATGTTTTCCCATAAAACCAACTGCATGAGAATCGTCAACCATAACCATTGCATTGTATTTATCTGCCAGGTCACATATATCTTTTAATCTTGCAATGAATCCGTCCATCGAGAAGACACCATCCGTGGCAATTAATCGAAATCGTGCAGACTGAGTTTCTTTTAATCTTTCTTCCAGATCGTTCATATCGCTATTTTTGTAACGATATCTTTGAGCCTTACATAGTCTTATTCCGTCGATAATGCTGGCATGATTCAATTCATCACTTATAATGGCGTCTTCCTCCGATACAATTGTTTCAAATAGTCCGCCGTTGGCATCAAAGCATGAAGTATAAAGAATAGTATCTTCGGTACCCAGAAATTCTGTAATTTTTTGTTCCAATTCTTTATGAATTTCCTGGGTACCGCAGATAAAACGGACTGAAGAAAGTCCGTAACCCCATTTATCATAACTTTCCTTTGCCGCTTTTATTATTTCAGGATGATTGGCTAAGCCTAAATAATTATTTGCACACATATTTAAAACCGATTGACCGCCCTTAACATCAATCCTTGAACTTTGAGGGCCGGTGATAATTCTTTCTTTTTTGTAAAGTCCTTCGGTTTCAATTTGTGTTAATTGCCGGGAAAAAAAATTTTTAACAGATTCTATCATGATAAGTTCCTTTAACTTTTTAATAACGATTTTTTGATTTTAATCTATCTTAATTAATACATAAAGTTATTTGAAATATTTAAAAGAAAAACCCCGGCATTTTTTCCCGGGGATTTTTAAAGATTAAAGTATAGGTCATTTGTAATCTATTGAAGAATATCATTTGCATTTAAAATATAATCTTCTAAACATAAAATAATTGCATTGTTATTTTACTGCCACTCAAGAATTATTTTACCCGAATTACCTGATTTCATAAGTTCAAAGCCTTCTTTAAACTTATCATAAGGAAAATGATTTGTTATTATTGGCGAAATATCCAAACCGGTTTGTATCATTACAGTCATTTTATACCAGGTTTCAAACATTTCACGGCCGTAAATGCCTTTTAAAGTCAGTCCGTTAAAAACAACTGTTTCCCAATTAATAGCTGCGCTGCTGGGTAAAATGCCGAGCAAAGCTATTTTACCCCCATGGCACATTACCGGAAGCATACTGTTAAGCGCCTCAGTACTTCCAGACATTTCAAGACCTATATCGAAACCTTCTTTCATCCCCAGTTCATTTAATACATTTTCAAGTTTTTCTTTTGTAACGTCTACGGTTCTGGTAACATTCATTCTTTTTGCAAGTTCCAAACGTTTTGGATTGATATCCGTAATAACAACATAACGTGCGCCTGCATGTTTTACTATTGCCGCCGCCATTATTCCAATTGGGCCAGCACCGGTTATCAGAACATCTTCTCCCAGGACATCATATGATAATGCAGTATGAGTAGCATTTCCAAAAGGATCAAATATTGAGAATATATCTTCCGGGATTGAAGGATCGCAGTGCCAAATATTGGAAACCGGAATACAAAGATATTCAGCAAAACATCCCGGTCTGTTTACACCCACTCCCATTGCATTTTTACATAAATGTCTTCTTCCCGCCAAACAGTTTCTGCAATGTCCGCAAACAATGTGCCCTTCTCCGCTTACAAGTTCTCCTATATTAACATCATGTACATTGCTGCCGAAAGCTTCTATAGTACCGACGTATTCGTGCCCGGTTACCATAGGTACCGGTATTGTCTTTTTTGCCCAATTATCCCAATTATAAATATGAATATCAGTGCCGCAAATTGAGGTTTTATGAATTTTTATTAAAACATCATTTAATCCTACCTCAGGCACCGGAACTTCATCAAGCCACAAGCCGGGCTCGGCATATTTTTTTACTAATGCCTTCATCTTTTTCATTTGTTTTCCTTAAAAAATTAAATGTGGAATCTTTGAAGTAATCATAAGAATTCAACAAGAATTATATTGTGATTTGAAAATTAGAAATTAGCCGGACAAACAACAAATATATAAAACAATATTAGTCGACTTATCCGATTAAAAAACGGATGGCAGGTGAATTTTATCGAACTTTGAAGTTTTATGTTAAATTATTAAAATATTTTCTTAGGTTTATGTAAAGCTAATCCGGAAAATTTTTGTTTTTATTGAAAAAGTGCGAACTCCGAGTTTGAAGTTGCATTGGAAGAATCTTTTTGTTTTTGATATTTTTCTTCAAACCATTCTTCAACAATTTCATTTTCGAGTGCTGTGGCCTTAAGCCAGTCGATTTCTTTTTCCGATGTCATCATATCCGAAAAAGCTAACTTTAATCCGTCGGAAATAAATAATTCCGCAACTTTTTTATTTGAAAATTTTATCGGGTCTTCTAAAATATATTTGTTTGATAAAAGACTTCTTAATGTATCTTCGTAAAAATCAGTAGCGAAGCCCAAGCGAATGGCAACATCTCTTAGTATCTTTTTCTCGGGTTCGGTTAATTGATTATCTTTTTTCGCGACAATTAATAATCCCTTTAAATAGCTGCTTTTATCTTTTAAGGTTAACTCCATTAAAAATCTCTCCTTGTTTCAAAACAAAAGTACAAAAAAATTTTAATTCACTGCAATTTTAGTAGGCTTTCTTAAATTAATTTTATGTTAAAATTTTCCGGTTCTTTTTTATTTATTTTTAACAATAATAATTCTCAAGGTTAAAAGTTAAGAATTGGTTCTTTAATGCTCTAAATTTCATTGAAATTAATAGGTATGAAAAAATAATTCTTTGAGAAATTAGTGTATTTATTTTATGACAAACTTAATCGTAAATATTACTTCATTGCAAGGAAGAAATCTTTCCTAAATAAATTATTTTTCTTGTGCTCAGGGAAACAATTAATATAGAAAACTATTGGCAGAGATTAATTCACAATTTATTAAATAGTTTAACTATTTGTTATTAATGTTCTTTACTTTTTTTAAAAATGCTCAATAGGCATCTCTTTTTCAATACACGGGAAAAAATGAAGACAATTATTCAATACAACTTTACCGATTATCTCTGCAGCTTCTTTAAAACTTAGTGATGATGTATTTAAAACTAAGTTGTATAATAGCGGATCTTCAACATTCTTTTTAAAATATTTCTTCAAATAATTTTTTCTCGCCAAATCTTCTTTTTTAATATAATCAACGGCTTCAGACTCGGACAGGTTGTAAGTCTCCATTATATATGGTATCTTTTTTTCAATATTAGCTACCAATCTTACATGGAATGAATTCTTTAATTTTCCCGAAATAATATTTCCTGCTCTCCCGATAATAATACAATTACCCATTTGTGCTAGTTGTAATATTGTATTGCTTGTTTTGTTAACCAAAATCCATGTATTCGGGTGAAGCCCTAATAATTCGTTTACCGTTGATTTTAGTTCGGATAATTTGTCTTCAACAAAGTATTGGCTGAGCGTTTGAGGGAGATGATGATCTTCCAGGACTTTTTCTATTAAATTTTTATCGAAGAGTGTCCAAGGAGCATAATATTCATTCCAATAAGACTGAAAAAAATCAATTAGTTCCATACCGATTTTATCAGCACCGGTTCCTGTTTCCCTCGAAATAGTTATGCAGGGTCCTTGCTTTTTCTTTATATTTTTTTGATCTAAATCTCTGGTGTGTGATTCTATGTAGAGTCTTGCCTTTTCAAATGACCCTTTTACTATCATATCAATACCCTCCTTTTAATTAACAATTATTTATTAATTAGGAGAAAAGATATACTGATTATAATATAGTATTTTTTTTAACGAGTCTAAACATAATTCCCAAACCATTACTCTTTTTAAAATTTAAATATGTTAATAATCGACGAAAACTAATTTATCACTAACACTGGGAAGAATTAATTCCGATTAGAGGTGTAAATGTAATATAATTTCAAGTACGCTTTACATCAATCATTTGGAGAAAACATTTCGGGGAATTTTTTCATCACTGCTTTTCCTATAATTTCAGCAGCTTCTTCATCGGAAATCATATGAGTATTAATTATGAGGTGATATAATAAAGGATCATTTATATCTTTATGGAAGTAATTCATTATATAATCTTTTCTATCCGAATCTTCTTTTTTAATATAATCCAAAGCTTCTTTCTTATCGAAATTATAAAGATTTTGAACGTGATTAATCCTGTCTTCGAGCGGAGCGACTAAACGGATATGAAATGAATTCCAAAGTTTGGAAGTAATCACATTCGCACCTCTATCTATTATAACTACATTTCCTATTTGTGCCAATTGAAGAATTGTTTCCGTGGTTTTATGCACAAGACTCCAGATCGAAGGCTGACCGCCAAGTAGTTCCGTAGTGATAGAATGAACGGCAGAATATTTTTTTTCTTCCATTAATTTGCCCAGTCTTTGAGGCAATTGATGATCCTGAAGTACTTTTTCAATTAAATTTTTATCAAACACAGTCCATTGAATCGGATTGGCGTTATAATAATTACTTAGAAAATCAGTTAACCGTTCACTTATAATGTTGGCACGTGCGCCGGGCTCACGGGATATTGTAATACACGGACCTGGTTTTATTTTTCGATTTTTTACTTTTGTACTTTCTTCAATTTTTTGCTGGGATTCCACATACAATTTTGCTTTCTCAATAGGGCCCTTCAAAATCATAAGATATCTCCTTCCTTAAAAAGCTCTTTTTAAATATTTTTATTTTGATTGTTATCTTTATATTAAAAAATGTTTTCCGCTAAGTAAGTTTGGAAATAAATAGTGAAAAAATTATAAATAATTTTTTCACTATTTATTTCCAAAAGTTTTCAATAGGATTTAATAATTTACTTAAAAATATTTTGTGATTAGAAGCAAAAACCTAAATTTATTTTGAAGTTCTTATATCTTTGTCAAAAGTTGAAATAAGATTGCACAATTAAAAACGTTACTTAAAATACTCGGTCAATCATAATTTTCAATAAAATATTGTAAATTTAACATATGAAATTAAAGTTTGGGGAAACCTTTAACCTTCCCCGGCTAATATTTAACAGAATAATATGGAGTTAAGCTTTATGGAATTCAGAATTGAAACCGACAGTATGGGTGAAATGAAAGTCCCGGTTAATAAATATTACGGCGCACAAACAGCCAGATCATTAATGAATTTCAAAATAGGAGGAGAAAGATTTCCTCGTGAATTAATTAGAGCACTCGGTATTCTAAAAAAAGCCGCAGCACTTACAAATAAAGGATTAGGAATTTTACCTGCTGAAAAAGCCGACCTTATTATTAAAGCAGCTGATGAAGTTATTGAAGGGAAGTTAGACGAGCATTTCCCTTTAGTAGTTTGGCAGACCGGCAGCGGCACTCAAACAAACATGAATACCAACGAAGTAATTTCAAATAGAGCTATAGAAATTGCCGGCGGAGTTATGGGCAGCAAAAAGCCGATTCATCCGAATGACGACGTAAATAAGGCTCAATCGTCTAACGATACATTTCCAACCGCAATGCATATTGCCGCAGTTGAGGAAATTCATCGAAGATTAATTCCTATGGTTACAAAACTGAGAGATGCACTGGATGCAAAGTCTAAAGAGTTTAAAGGTATAATAAAAATAGGAAGAACTCATCTAATGGATGCTACTCCTTTAACGCTGGGGCAAGAATTTTCCGGTTATGTTCAACAGCTTTCAAACGGACTTGAAAGAATTAATAGCTGTTTAACCAGACTATATGAATTGGCGCTTGGCGGCACGGCAGTTGGGACCGGTTTAAATACTCATCCGGAATTTGCAGTAAAAGCGGCTTCTCAAATAGCTTCACTTACGGGTAAACCCTTTATATCTGCTAGGAATAAGTTTGAATCACTCGCTGCTCATGATGCTTTGGTTGAAACAAGCGGAGTAATGAAAACATTGGCTGCTTCATTGATGAAAATTGCAAATGATATTAGATGGCTTGGCTCAGGTCCCCGCTGCGGGATTGGAGAATTGCTTCTTCCCGAAAATGAACCTGGAAGTTCAATTATGCCCGGGAAAGTAAATCCGACGCAGGCAGAAGCGATGACTATGGTATGTGCTCAGGTCTTTGGAAACGATACTACTGTTACTCTGGCCGGTGCAAGCGGGAACTTTGAATTAAATGTATTTAAACCCGTAATAATTTTTAATGTTCTTCAATCGATACGGTTATTGGCTGATGCTTGTGAAAGCTTTACGGATAATTGTGTAGCGGGTATTAAAGCGAATGAAAAAAATATTAAAAAGCATCTTAACGATTCTTTGATGCTTGTTACGGCTTTGAATCCTCATATCGGTTATGACAATGCAGCGAAAGTGGCAAAGAAGGCACATAAGGAAAACAAGACATTAAAAGAAGCTGCTGTTGAATTGAATCTATTAACTTCAGAAAAATTTGATGAAGTAGTTCGGCCTGAAAATATGATAGGCCCTAAAGCATAATATCGAGGTTTGGCATCTTGCATCAAATTACTAAAAGCAAAACTAATTTTTCTTAAATAATGAACCCGTTTTCATCTTGGGAACGGGTTGCTCTTTAAAAAGGGTGAGTAAAATGAACTGGAACGGAATTTTTTCTCTTCTTTTTGCCTGCATCGAATTTGTATTGCTTATCAACTTATTTGTCTTTGCAGAGAAAAATCCAATCAATAAAATGATAGCGTTATTAGTTGCCCTTCTGGCAGTTTATCAGACCATTGAATTTATAATATGTAATTTAGATTTGAAATATCCTTTGTTGGTATATCTAGCTTTTGTTGATATTTCTTTTTTACCGCCTTTAAATTTATTATTTAATTTTAGGTACTGTAATTATAATCAAAAAATATTAAGACTAATATTTATTCCTGCTTTATTCTTTATTATATATTATTCATTCTTTATTGAAAAATTTACGGTTGTTAAATGCGCTGTTTTTTATGCATCTTATAATTATCCTCTTGGATTTTTGTTCGGCCTATTCTATTACATCCCGATAGTTATTTCAATATTAATTTTATTCCTTTACAGAAATAAATTAAAAGGTACTATAAAAGTAAATCGGATTAATGTAATTTTGTACGGCGAATTATTTATTGCATTACCTGTGGTACTGGCCTTCCTGTTGTCCGCGTTTCATCAATATAATTTGTTAAACAGTATTGAGAGTATTATGTGTAAATTTGCATTTGTATTTGCAGTTTGCCTGGTTTATTTTGCTTTAAATAATAAGAAAGTACTTAATGAATGAAACTATTTTGAACATTTATTTAATAATTAATAATGATCTTGTTGTTGAGTTCAGAGCAATTGGATATGAAATGGAAGGCGGAGACGATAACAAGATTAGATTTTTAAAAAGTAAAGCAGTAGAAGACTTTCCGCATGCTTACCATTTCGATGCACCGTCAAATGCAAAAGGAAACTTTATGCCTTATAGAAAATTCTCTAAGCTTGAAAAAAGAGGCAGGCAGTTTGAACTATTCGAGGAGATATTTTCAAATTTTAATGTTCCGCAAAACCCGCTTATATGTGTTACTCCGGTAGTAGATGGTAAAATTATAGCGGGTGAATAAATCAACTTTAGTATATAAACATTTCATTACTTAATTTTAATTTTGGTTTTGGAACTTGAATTCTAATCGTGACAAGTTAAAAATCAGGTCTAAGAATATTAAATGCATAAATAAATTATAAAAAAGCTTAAGAAGGTAGGACGGTAAAATGAGAAAAATCATTTTGTTTTTTATCATTCTTTATTCAATAGCTATGGCAAAATCAGACATTCAATTTGCCGGAAACATTAAATCGCATAAAATCCTTAATAATGGTATCGAATTTATTTTAGACAATGCTCTGTTCAATATATATGTAGTAGAAAATAATATAATCCGTTTCCGGTATACCGATAAAAAAATTTTTTCTCATGCTCCGTCATATGCGGTAATTGAAGGCAAATCAGGCGATGCAGAAAATAAACAGACTGAAGCAAAATTTACTTTTAAAAATAAGGGTAAATATTTTCTGCTCACCACATCCGATTTGAATGTTGAGATTTATAAATCACCCTGCCGCATATCAATATTCGATAAAGATATGAACTTGATTAATGAAGATGAAAAAAGCTTTGGTGTAAGCTTTGTAGGAGAAAGCGTTAAGTGCTATAAAAAGCTTTTTAACGATGAAAGATTCTTCGGCTTAGGCGAAAAAACCGGAAACCTGGATAAACGCGGGAACCAGTACACAATGTGGAATACAGATCATCCGGCGTATAACAATACCTGGGATCCGCTGTATGTTTCCATACCGTTTTTCATTGGAGAAAGAGAACACAAAGCATACGGAATATTCTTCGATAATACATATAAATCCTACTTTAACATGGGAGCCAGCAACAACCGATTTTACTGGTTCGGTGCAGACGGCGGCGAGATGAATTACTATTTCATTTACGGACCCGGAATAAAAACAGTTATTTCATCCTACACTGAACTTACCGGCAGGATGCCTCTTCCACCCAAGTGGGCGCTCGGATACCAGCAAAGTAAGTGGAGCTATTACCCGGAATCTGAAGTGAAGAGAATTGCACAAACATTCCGAGACAAAAAAATTCCATGCGATGTTATTTACCTGGATATTGACTACATGAATGGTTACCGGGTTTTCACTTGGAATAAAGATAGATTCCCCAATCCTCCTAAAATGTTAAGCGAACTTAAGGATGAAGGATTTAAAATTGTTCCCATAATAGATCCTGGAATTAAAGCGGATACTAGTTACTTTGCGGCAAAAGAAGGATTGAAGAAGGATTTGTTCGTTAAATATCCCGATGGAGTTGTTTATGAAGGACAGGTATGGCCGTCCTGGTCTTATTTTACGGACTTCACGAAAAAAGAAGGCCGAGACTGGTGGGGAGAAAAACTTTCAGTAATGCTTAAGCAGGGTGTTGAGGGATTTTGGAACGATATGAACGAGCCTTCCGTTTGGGGACAGGCTTTCCCGGATATGGTTCAATTCTATGATAACGGATTCGGTGCTTCTCACAGAAAAATTCACAATGTTTATGCTCTTGAAGAAGCAAAGGCAACTTATGGTGCCTTTCTTAAATATTCTCCCAACAAAAGACATTTTATGTTAACCCGTGCGGGTTTTGCCGGCATACAAAGATATTCGGCGGTTTGGACAGGCGATAATGTTTCCAACGAAGAATCTCTTAGGCTTGCATGTACCATGCCTCTCGGAATGGGATTAAGCGGGCTGCCTTTTGTTGGTTCGGATGCAGGCGGCTTTATCGGAGTTCCTTCTCCAGAGCTTTATACAAGGTGGATGGAACTTGGCGCATTTACACCTTTCTTCCGCGGTCACTCGGCAATTAACCAGAAAGACAAAGAGCCTTGGGCATTCGGGCAGGAAGTTGAAGGCTGGGTTAGAAATATAATTTCGTTACGATATGAAATGCTGCCGTTTTTATACAATGAATTTTATAACTCAACCCAAACCGGCCTGCCTATTATGCGGCCGATGTTTCTGAATTATCAGGATGATGATGAATGCTATACCGGTGCGGCGCAGTATCAATTTATGATTGGTGAAAATTTACTGGTTGCACCTGTGTTCAACGAGCACAGCAATTTCAAAAAGCTTTATCTGCCTGATGGTAAGTGGTACGATTGGTGGACCGGAAAAATTTATAATGGACATCAATGGATTATTGTAGATGCACCGGTTTATCAAATTCCGTTTTTTATAAAGCAAGGAGCATTTATACCGATGCAGGATGTAGAACAGTTTGTCGGTGAGAAAAAAATGACTGAACTAAAAGTTGTCGTCTTTCCTTCCCGGGATAGTAAATATTCATTTTATGAGGATGACGGCCTCAGCTATAATTATAAAGAGGGTAAATATTCATTAACGGATTTTGAATCAAAACTTGGAAATAGTTCGAGGGAAATTAACATTAAGAATATTCATGATGGTTATAATACAGGCCGGAAAAATTATTTGCTTAAAATATTAAATACGGATAATGTTGCAGAAGTTTTTGTTAACGGGATTAAGCTTAATAAATTTAAAAATGAAGATGATTTACATAATACAGATAATGGATATTTTTATGACGATGGTGTAAAAACATTATTTGTTAAAGTGAAGAATGAAAAAAGTTTAGAAATTAAATACTGAATAATTTCTGAAATAGTATTTAAATCAGGTTTGTGTAAATCGAGAATTTTTTCAGCAATAACTGCATGGTGCATGTTTGAATTTCAATTAAGATTTGCATCCTGATAAACAACATATCTCATTTGTAATTATTTTTAAAATTTAATTATTAAGGATAAATTGCATAATAAGATTTTTTATATTTGAAAATTAGCAATGCTAAAGAATATAAAACACATTAAAATAATTTTTACGATTTTAATTTTGGTAATAACAAAAATTAATCTGGAAGGTATGCCTTTGTTTGTAAGTGATAAAAGTAATGCCCTGCATGAGGAAATAAAACATACTGCCGGCAAAAAAAATTTAAATAAGTATTATTCCGATAAAAAACTCGGTTCATTTGTAGAAAATGGTAAAACCTATTTTAGATTATTTGCGCCGGATGCGAAAAGTGTTACACTTATGACATTTCAAAAAGTTTCGGATAAAACCGGAAATGAATATAAAATGCATGAAGATGACGAAGGCATTTGGGAAACTTCAATAGACGGTGAAAATTATGGTTTGTATTACGGATACAAAGTTTTTAATCCCAAATATCCTTCAACTAAAGATGTAATTTGCCTTGATCCTTATGCTAAAGCTGTTGCTTCATTCAATACCTATTACACGCCACGCCGTGCAATTGTTGTGAAAGACGGCAATTATGATTGGCAGGGAGACCATTGGATACAGCGTGACTGGAGAGATTTAATAATTTATGAAATGCATATCAGGGATATGACGGCCGATCCTTCATCCGGTTCCGATAAACCCGGAACGTATGAAGGATTAATAGAACACGGCAAAACGGGCGGAATAGATTATATTAAAAAATTAGGTGTTAATACTGTTGAATTAATGCCGTCGCAGGAATTTGCCAATATCGAAATACCTTATGAGGATTCCTTAAACGGAAGTTATAATACGTGGAATCCTTATGAACGCAATCATTGGGGATATATGACCGCCGCTTTTTTTGCGCCTGAAACTTATTACAGTGAAGGGAAATTAAATTGGGATACATGGAGCGGAGCAACTACAAAAGCTATTTCTGATTTTAAGGATATGGTAAAGGCATTCCATAAAGATGGAATTGCAGTCATTATGGATGTAGTTTATAATCATATATCCGAATATGAACTTGGTAATCTCAAACAAATCGATAAGGATTACTATTTTCGTTTGGATAAGAGAGGAAATTTTATTGCTCAAAGCGGCTGCGGTAATGATTTTAAAACCGAGAGGCCGATGGCCCGCAGAATGATTATTGAAAGTATTCTTTATTGGATGAAAGAATATCATGTTGACGGCTTTAGATTCGATCTCGGCAAATTAATAGATTGGGAGACTATTGAAGAAATTACAATGGAAGCAAAAAAGTTAAACCCCAATGTTATACTTGTGTGTGAACCCTGGGGAGGCGGATATGATCCGGCAGGTTTTTCATTGCGCGGCTGGGGGAGCTGGAATGATCAAATTAGAAACGGTATTAAAGGAGAAAATCCTATTAACGGGCTTGGTTGGATTTTCGGCAAGTGGTACGGAAATAATGATCCTACCAGAATTAGAAGTTATGTTAACGGAACTTTAGTACGGGATACATTGGGTCTATTTCAGAAAAAAGAACATTCGGTAAACTACCTGGCATCCCATGACGGATATACACTTGGAGATTTTATTAGAATCGGGACGGGTGCAGTAAAACCGGATGATGTAATAAAGGTTGTTGATTCTTTTGTAAAGCTTAATCCGCTGGAATTGAAATTGAATAAACTGGCTGCGCTGTTCCTTTTTACATCACAAGGCATAACCATGATTCAGGAAGGTGCGGAGTTTGCCAGAACTAAAGTTATACCTTATAATGAAGATATTCCCGATACGAATAAAGGAAGAATTGATAATAACAGCTATAATAAGGATAATTCCACAAATTATATAAACTATAAACATGCCGAAATCAATTCCGATCTAGTTGATTATTATAAAGGTCTGATTGCATTAAGGGAAAAGTATCCGGCTTTTAGAAGGGCAAAATATAGCGATGTGGTTTTTTATAAAACAAATGATAATCCGTTTGCTTTAGGATATCATCTTAATTACAACGAAGAACATTTTATAGTTCTATTTAATGCAAACAGAGAAAAAACCGAAAGCTTTAATCTGCCTGAAGGTGAATGGGAAATTTTAGCCGATAAAGATAAAGCGGGTTTGAAACCTCTAGGCAATATTTCAAATTCTGTTGATATTTTACCTTCAACAGGAATGGTCTTAATAAGAAAATAAATAAGTTACATTCATTCTTTTTGAATTTATAATGATCCTGACTTTGTTTTTACTTAGACTTATTTTTATTGACATTCCTAGAAATTTTATAGAATTTATTTTTATAAGATTCTGAAATTTTAAACGGTGCTCGATTCGACGCTTATTTTAAAAAGTTTTTACGGGTGTATTAATTTATTTTTTGAAGTTAAGGTATGATTTCAAATTTGTTAATATATGTAATATAATTTATTGCAACGTTATAAAATCGACAGAATAAAAATAAAGAGGAGGTTAAAATGGGTGACGATGAAAATACTACTATTTATAAACACGAGAAAAAAACTACTGTAAAAGACTGCGGAATGTCGGGCGGAATATATGGGATGGCTTTCATTGGAGCGGCAATCTATTTTATTCAGCAAGCTGCCACATTCTGGATGGGCGTGCTGGGTATACTTAAAGCTATTATCTGGCCGGTGCTTTTAATGTATAATCTGCTGGATTTTTTAAAGATGTAATGAATTTTGTATCAGATCAAGCTTGGATTAATTATTGTAAAATTATTCCGGAGTACTCAGGTTAAAATTACTGGGAATTTGATTTTGAATTTCTTTGTCATGATATAATTCCCCCGATTTTTATCATTTAAGAAATAATATATTGAGAATGGTATTAAGTGTAAAAATTGATCACTTCTCAGTTTATATAAAAATTAATTCTAAAAATAGAGAACAGTATTAAAGAATATCCACATTTAAAAGCCTTACAACCACGAATTTTCTATTATTTGAAGCTATAATACTTATTTTTTATATGGAACACTTTTTGTCGTTTATTAATAAATTATAGTAAAATTAATGAAGAATTAAATATCGATCAGAATTGGGGATTAGTAATGCCATCCAGCTCGAAATATGAAAGAAAACAAATAGCAATAATGGGGAGGCAGAGAGTTGGTAAATCTTCACTCGTAAAAGCCTTAGCCGCAAAGAACATAAACACTACTGATGTTGATGCAGATCCGAGTTTAAATAAAAATAAACAAGTGATGGAACTTTTACCTTTCGGTCCGCTGGTTTTAATAGATACAATCGGAATTGATATTGAAGGTGAACTAGGTAAAAAAAGAGTAAGTGATACGATTAAAACTATATCCTATACGGATTTGGTTATACTTGTACTGGATGCAAGAGAAAATATTTCCAATAAGGAATGGGAACTTCTTAGTTATCTGGACAAAATTTCTGTCCCTTATATAATCGCTGTTAATAAAATTGAATTTGGAGTTAACCCGGATCTCCTTTCTGAGATAAAACTTTTACATACCACACACTATGAAATTTCATGCTCTGAAAATGTGGGAATAGACAGCCTAAAAACTAAAGTGATGCGAATGCTGCCGCAATCGGATAATCAACCTTTAATAAGCGATATAGTTAGTCAAGGTGACGTTGTTGTGCTTGTAGTTCCAAATGATCTGGACAAGCAGAAGAGAAGACAGATAATTCCGCAAATTCAAACAATTAAAGAAGCGCTTGATGATGATGCAACGGTTGTGGTAACTAAGGTTAAGGAATTGAGATCAACACTATATGCTTTGAAAAATCTTCCCGACTTGGTGCTGGCCGATAGCCAGGCAGTAAAAGATATTTTTTCAGAAGTTCCTGAAGATATGAAACTAACCACTTTTTCTATATTAAATGCACGAAACAAGGGAGACTTGCAGGCATTTATAAAGGGATTAAAGGTTATTAAAACACTTAAGGACAAAGATAAGATATTAATAACCGAAGCATGTAATCATCATAATAAAAACTACAGTTTAGGAAAAGAGGAAATTAAAAATTGGCTTAAGCTTAAGTCGGAGAAAAATTTAATTTTTGACGTCCACAATGGAATGGATTTCCCCGCAGATCTATCCGATTATAAGTTGATTGTTTATTGCAGCGGCTGTACTATAACCCAAAAAATTATGCAGTCAAAAATTAAGCAGGCAATTTCTTTAGATATACCGGTTGTAAATTATGATACTATTATAGTAAGCGGAAACGGCATAATTCCGCGAGTATTGCTTCCTTTTGAAAATGCTGCAATTGAATGGGAAAAAACTTTTTAAATCCATTACACGAATAATATTTTTTAATAACTCAGTATCTATTTCTTAAACTTTCCCCCAAAATCACTTATAAACCGTTGCTCAATAATAATTATTGGCTATTGCGAATTGAATATCTCTTTTGAAAAAAAGTTTACCATTCTTAGGAAAAACAAAAAATTCACCACTAACGATATTAAAATTGATATTTAAAATCATTTTCTTTTTAAAAATTTATGGCACTTAATATGAGTATTATTCCGGGGATAACACGAAAAATGTATTTACAAGATATTTAAAAAAGTTGTAAAGCTAATTCTCGCAATTTGATTATAACTGAAGTCAATTATAAAAAGAAAAATTTAATAGATTTATAATTAATAAAAGGGAACCAACATGTCTATAATTGCAATCATTGATGATGATCCTGATGTTTTAGATGCCAGCAGTTTAGTACTTAAATCAAAAGGATACGAAGTTATAACTGCGACCAACCCGGATGATGGTTTTAAAATAGTAAAGGAAAACAAACCCAGCCTTATAATTTTAGATGTAATGATGAATGAACCGGATGACGGTTTTTTTCTTGCGCAAAAATTTAGAAGAGAAAAAATAAATACGCCTATTTTAATGTTTACCTCCGTGTCGAAATCATTCGGAGTTGATTACGGCATAAATGAAATGGTGCCGGTAGATGAATTTGTTGAAAAACCGATTTCTTCCGAGCAGTTAATTGAAAAGGTTGAGAAGTTATTAAAAGAGAAAGCAGGGAGGTAATTATGCTGGTTTTGGAAAAAAATTCATTGTCTGAAGAAATAGAGGGACTTGTTAAAAAATACGGTACCGACCGTTCGGCATTGCTGCAGATTCTTCAGTCTATTCAAAGAAAGTACAAATATATATCCGACTTTGCACAGCAGGAAGTGGCAAAACTATTAAATATTCATCCGGTAGAAGTTTACAGCGTAATAACATTTTATTCTTTTTTATACTCCGAGCCGATGGGAAGAAATATAGTTCGTCTCTGCCGTACCATTTCATGTGATCTCGCCGGTAAAGATTTGGTGGAAGCGGCCGTTAAAAGGGAACTTGGGATTTCGTTTGGTGAGACAACCAAAGACAAAAGAATTACCCTGGAATATACAAATTGTCTCGGCATGTGCGATCAAGGGCCTGCTATGCTGGTTAATGAAAAGGTTTATACGCATCTCGATCCCGAAAAAGCCGTCAATATATTAAATGAAATTAAGTAGAGGGAAATATGGAAAAAGTATTTGAAAAGAATAAAAAAAGAACGGGACCGGTAATATTTTCAAAATATACAAGGGGCGAAGCTGTAAAAAAAGCCCTTGAATTAGGCAGGGAAAATATACTTTTTGAAATGAAAGATTCAGGACTAAAGGGAAGAGGCGGTGCAGGCTTTCCGACATCTACAAAATGGATGCTGACGGCTGCTTCAATTGCGGAAAAAAAATTTATTGTATGTAATGCAGACGAAGGCGAACCCGGGACATTTAAAGATAGAGTACTATTAATTGAATATCCCGAATTGGTTTTTGACGGAATGGTTGTGGCCGGATATGCAATAGGAGCAAAGACGGGTATCGTATATCTTCGAGGTGAATATGAATATATGCTGGAATATCTTGAAGAATATCTGGACAAAATGAGGCAAGATAATCTCCTCGGCAGAAATATTTTAAACAAGGCCGGTTTTAATTTTGATATTACTATTCGCCTAGGTTCTGGTGCTTACGTATGCGGTGAAGAAACAGCTTTGATAGAATCACTCGAAGGGAATAGAGGTGAGCCTAGAAATCGTCCTCCTTACCCTGTAAACACAGGTTATTTGGGATATCCGACAGTTGTTAATAATGTTGAAACTTTAGCTTCGGTAGCTCATATAATAGTTAAAGGAGGAACATGGTTTAAAAAATTCGGAACAGATAAGTCAACGGGTTCTAAATTATTTTCTGTTTCCGGTGATTGTGAAAAACCGGGCGTTTATGAATTGCCATGGGGAACTAAAATAAACGAGCTTCTTAAAATAGTGGAGGCAAAAAATACAAAAGCTGTACAGGTAGGAGGCGCATCTGGAATTTGTATTCCTAAGTCTCAATTCCACCGCGTGCTTGCTTATGAAGATGCTGCCACCGGCGGATCGATCATGGTTTTTAACGAAAACAGGAGAATGATTAAAGTACTAAAAAACTTTATGGAATTTTTTATTGAAGAATCCTGCGGTCAGTGTACTCCTTGCAGGGTCGGAAACCATAAACTAATGGAAGGTATATCAAAAATAGAAAAGGGGGATTATACTTTTTCATATATAAATAATTTAAAAGAACTGGGGAAAACAATGCAGGTTGCATCAAAGTGCGGATTGGGGCAGTCCAGCCCGAATTCATTCATTTCTATTATAGAAAATTTTAAAGAGGAGATCTTTCACATAAACGGGAAAGGTAATTAATATGGGAAAACATGATAATAGAATACCGGTTAGTCAGAAGCCGTTAATTGTTGAAAAGCCGCAGGATATTTCTGATATAGGCGGAATGATATCTATTCAAATAAATGAAAAAAAAGTTTCTGTCCCTTTGGGGACAACAATCCTAGAGGCATGCCGGCAGAATCAAATTCATATTCCTACTCTGTGCCATCATCCTGATTTATGTATTGCAGGTGTTTGCCGAATTTGTGTGGTTGATGTGGAAGGAATGCGAACTCTTCAAACAGCATGTTCGTTTCCCATTACTTCTCCTATTAAAATTCGAACTTCAACCGAAATGGTCAGAAAAGCAAGGAGACATATAATAGATCTTCTTTTAAGCGAACATTACGGAGAATGTTATTCATGCTTTAGAAACGGGAATTGCGAACTACAATCCTTAGCAAAAGAGTACGGAGTCGACAATTATACGTTCGGGCATGCGGAAAGGCCGAGGTACGAAGTAGATAAATCATCGGCAGCGGTTATACGGGATATGAGTAAATGTATACTGTGCAAAAGATGTGTAAGAACGTGTATCGATTTGCAGGAAGTTGGCGTACTGGAAGCAATAAACAGGGGGCATGAAACACACATAGGAACTTTTCTTGATAAACCTTTGGCTGATGTTATATGTATAAATTGCGGTCAATGTATTAATCGTTGTCCTACAGCGGCACTTCGTGCCAATGATCCTTCGGATGAAATATGGAAAGCAATAGATGATCCGAAAAAACACGTGATAGTTCAAACAGCGCCGTCTCCTCGAGCGGCAATCGGCGAAGAATTTGGTATTGAAGCCGGACATTCATTTACAGGGGAATTGAATACTGCTTTAAGAAGAATTGGATTTGACAGGGTTTTTGACACAAACTTTACCGCCGACCTTACAATAATTGAAGAAGGCACGGAGCTATTGAACAGATTAAGAAAAGCCGTTGTTGATAAAGATTCTTCTGTTAAACTGCCGCAGTTTACTTCATGTTCTCCCGGCTGGATCAAGTTTATTGAACACTTTTATCCTGAATATCTCGATTATTTATCAACTGCAAAGTCGCCCCAGCAAATGTTCGGCGCACTGATGAAAACTTTTTATGCAAAAGAAGCCAATATAAATCCGGCTGACATTGTTACGGTTGCATTAATGCCTTGTGCAGCAAAAAAGTTTGAATGCAACAGACCCGAAATGAATGCTTCCGGTTATAAAGATATAGATTATGGTTTAACTACCAGGGAAATGGCTAAAATGATTAGAGAAGCCGGAATATATCTGCCTGAAATGCCAAAGTCTAATTTTGATGAACCTTTTGGGGAAGCTTCAGGTGCCGGATTAATTTTCGGCGCTACGGGAGGTGTAATGGAGGCAGCATTAAGAACTGTGTATGAATTGGTGACCGGCAGGGAAGTTCCATTTGAAAATTTAGTTATCGAATCTTGCAGGGGATTTGAAGGAGTTAAACAAGCTTCCATAAAATTGGAACATTGTGTGGATCAATACAAATTCCTTAACGGAATTGAATTAAAGTTTGTTGTGGCACATGGAACTGCCAATGCTAAAAAAGTAATGGAAATGTTAAAGCGCGGAGAATTAAGTGATGTTCATTTTGTAGAAATAATGGCCTGCCCGGGCGGCTGTTTAGGCGGCGGGGGTCAGCCTATTCCGACAAATGAGGAAATTAGAAAAAAGAGAGCAAAAGCAATTTATGAAGAAGAAGTAACTCTGCCGGTAAGAAAGTCCCATAAGAACCCGCATATAAATTATATTTATGAAAATTTTCTAACGGAAGGTCCATGCGGCGAACTTTCACATAAATTACTTCATACTCATTATACTAAAAGAGGAAAATATATTTCTTAATTTGTATCTTAATAATAAGATTCAGATCAAGATAAGGTTTAAGATCAAGAAGAATAAGGCAAGCTAGTAACAAATTAAAAATTCGGGGATAGAATGATATCTCTTGTCCCATCCTGGGCAAACCGGTATCAGGAATATTGGGATGCTATACGAAAGCGTAATCTGTGGCTTATCAAACTTCGTTACAGCGCAGTATTTATGCTGTTTTTATTTCTAATTTCATCCGAATTTATTCTTGGCCTGGATTTTACCCGCACTCAGAATACGGCACTGGCTGTTATTGATATCTCAATATTATTTTACAATATAATTCTGCAGTACGTAAGAAAATATATTAAGTACGTACCCGGAAAATTTAACCCGCTTCATTTTTCATTACTGCAGATGATCCTCGACCTGACTGCGCTCGGATTAATTGTTTATTTTACCGGAACTATTGAAACACCCCTTTTTATGCTTTTTGTATTCCATATGATTATAGGCAGTTTAATTCTTCCTGAAGTGGTAATATATTCCATTGCCGGAATTGTGATTGTGTTTTTTAATGTCCTGGTTTTTGGAGAATATATTGGATTTATCCCTCACCAGGCTATTAACGGATTGCTTTCTTTTCCGTTATATAACAGCATTAAATTTCTTATAGCTTATGATGTTGTATTTACATTTGTAATTTTTATAAGTGTTTTTCTAGCTAATAAAATTGCCAGACAGCTATATCAAATTGAACAAGAGCTTGTTGAAACAATTGATAAGTTAAATACTGCGGAAGTGGAAAAACAAAAATATATAATAGGAATAGTTCATGAGATTAAAACACCTCTTAATGCCGTGCATTCATATCTTGATGTTATTTTAAAAAAATTCCTCGGCCCTCTGGATATACAAGTAGAAGAAAGATTGAACAGAGCTAAAATCAGATCAGGCGAGGCTATAGACATGATAAATGATGTTTTAAAAATTTCAAAGTTAAGGCTGCTTGATGAAATTGCTTTGGAGGAAGTTGAAGTACATAAAATAGTGGTTTCAACAATTAAAAAGCTGGTCACAGTAATTAAAGCTAAACATATTATGCTTAATTTTATCGACGGCCGAACATTCAAGGGAATTGTAAAAGGTGATAAATTTTTATTGGAAATAGCTTTTTCCAATTTAATAGGGAATGCATTAAAATATGTTGGAAATAAAGGCTTAATTGAAATAACTTTTACGAATACTGCCGATGAAGAAACCATTCAAATAAGTGATAACGGAATTGGAATACCGGCTCAGGATTTGGAGAAAATATTTAAAGATTTTTACAGGGCTTCGAATATTAAAGAAAAGAGTTATGAAGGAACCGGTTTAGGCTTATCAGTTGTAAAGCAGATTATTGAAAAACATAACGGCAAAATCAGCGTTGAAAGCCCTTCTAAACTTGCTTCCGAAAATAAACCCGGAGCAACTTTTATAATCACATTGCCTTATTCAATTTAATTAAAATAAAATTCGACCGTTTTTTAGTTTCCTGTAATTCCTTTTTTAAGAGATTTTTCCACTGCCTGCTTAAAACTATTTAAATTGACCGGCTTTTGAAATACAAATTCAACACCGAGTTCATGATATTCTTCAACAATTTCCCTGTCCAGATCGCCGCTTAAAATCATTACAGGCGGCTTTCCCTTTATTTCAGCTTTCTTAATTTCGAGCACAAGATTATATCCATTCATTACCGGCATCATATGATCGGTTATTACAAGTGCCGGAGGAGACGTTAATATTTTTTCCATTGCTTCCTTCCCGTCCGATGCATTTTCAACAGTATAGTCGGGAGATATATTTTTCAGAATCTTTGAATAAAGCAGCCTGTCTGTTTTGCTATCATCAACTAAAAGGATATTTGCAGAAGCAATAGGAAGAGTGAATTTAAATTCCGAACCTTTGCCGTATTCGCTTTCTACCCAAACATCTCCGCCGTGTTTATCAATAATTTCTTTAACCAGTGAGAGTCCTAAGCCTGTTCCTTTTTCACCTTCCGTGCCTTCGGATGTAAATTTGGAATCTACTTTAAATAATTTCTTTATATCTTCAGGTTTAATACCTACCCCGGTATCTTTTATGGAAAACTCAATAAATCTCATTCGTGCCGAAGGTTTTACAGAAATAGTAATTGACCCGTGCTGCGGAGTAAATTTAATTGCATTGGAAATAAGATTATTGAAAACCTGAAGCATTAAATCTTTATCGACAAAAATAATCGTATCTCTGCTTACATCTGAACTGATCTCAATATTTTTCTGAAATGCAACGCCTGATAATGCATTAAGCGAACTATCTATTATGGTATATGCTTCAACCTTTTCAGGTTCAAAACGGATTCTTCCGGTCTGTAATCTAGTCCAGTCAAGTAAGGAATTGACTAGCGATAACATTGATTTAGAAGATTCTTTTATGAACTCAACATATTGTCTTTTTTCCAGTTCGGTTAATTCGCTGTCGCTTAAAAGTAAATCGGTAAAACCGAGAATAGAACTGAAAGGTGTCCTTAAATCGTGAGAAATAATCGAAATGAATCTATCCTTAGTCTCATTAAGTTTTACCAAATTTTCCGTAGAACGCTTTAATTCGTCTTCGGCGTTTCTTCTTAAGGAGATGTCGCTTACAAGTCCGTAAATTTTTTGAATTCTTCCTTCATGGTCGCGGATTATATTTACTTTATTTCTGATCCATACAACGTTGCCGTGCTTATTAATTATTCTAAACTCAAACTCGCCCGATAATTGAATCTTACTTCTTAATAGATTACTTAACTTTTTTTTCAGCGACAAAAAATCGTCGGGATAGATAAGTTTAAAAATCAGCCTGGAATCTTCAAGAAAATCGGCTTGGTTATAACCGGTAACCTTTTCAACAGATGAAGTGTAAAATATGGGCCTTAAAGTGCTGCCGATTTTTTCAAAAGTATATAGAAAGTCATCAATATTGTCTGTTAAGTTGCGGTACTTTTCTTCAGATTCTCTTATCGCTTGTTGTGCACGTTTCCTTTCCGTAACATCCCGTGCGACCATCACTACATATAATTTTTTATCGCTTTCAAAAGCGGACAAGGATATCTCGGCATAAAAGTTTGATTTATCTTTTCTCAAAGCGAGAAACTCAAACCTTTCGGGGATTTCCATGTTTTTCCCGATCAATTGGAAATAACTGGTTACTTTCGGAATGTCGTTTACGGAAACGAGATCGAATAAATCTTTTTCAAGCAATTCTTTTGAGTTTTCGTAACCGAAAATTTTTGCGAATGCTTCATTTGTTAAAATAATTTTCCCTTCGCATTCTGCCGCAACTCCGTCTAAAAATGCGTTGAACATTGAAAGGAAAATCATCAAATTCTTTTGTGTTACCTGCTTCTTGGTATGATCTGCGAATATCAAATTAAAATAACTAAGCCTGTTATTATGAAATACGGGCGAAATGATTGAATCAAGATAAATCAATTCACCGGTTTTTGTTACCCCTTCAATCTCGAATTCTTTTGTCCCGGGACTTTCAAATTGTTTTAAATTGAATCCGTGCTCTCTTAAATAAGACCGTGAAATAAGATCCCTAATATTTTTTGTAAGAATTTCATTTTCAGAATATCTAAAAGTATTTATAAAAGAAGTATTGGCATATGTAATTTTTCCATTAAAATCTAAATTGCAAATCAGCTCCGATGCCAATGAGACTATAGATTTAAATTTTTCTTCGGATGCTTTTACCAATTGTTCGGTCTTTGCTCTTTCGGTAATATTGTTGCATACAACTACTATTATTCCTGAAGAATTGTTGGATTGTGAAAACTTAGCTTCAATAATTTCTTTTTTACCGTCCTTTTTATATACGGTTAGAACTATCTTCCAGCTTTTGGAATTATCCAACTGTTCTTTAATTCCGTCAAAATATTCCTGATCAAAAACATCAAAGGCTTTTCCGAAAAATTTTCCGAAAACTTCGCTGCGGGTGTATCCGAATAATAATTCGGAAGCCTTATTCCAGAATATAATCTCGCCGTTTGAGTTTAAGGCAAAAATAGCATCGGAAACCGAATCGGTTATCATCTGATATTGCTTTAGTTCCCCGATTTCACCTTCTAAAATTTTTCTTTCTTTTTCAAAATCGGAGATATCGCTGAAGAAGAAAAATAAAAATTGTATCTGCTCGCGCCAGTTTACCAGCGGTTCTATTCTGCACTCGAAAGAATATTCTTCTTCTTTTAACTTTAAATGTGTAATTAATTTTTCAGATCTTTTATTGGATACGGCTGATTTAAATCCCTTCTCAATATTTTCATTTACGTCGGCATCAAATAATTGACTTATCTGCAAGTCGTTCAGGCTGTATAAGGGTAAGTTTAATTTATCAATGCTTTTACCGAACGAAAATTTTATTTTGCCGGAGCTGTCCGTAATAAAAACGAGATCATTAATTTTGGAAAGTATATTGCCTATCTGATTAGTCTGTATTTCTTCTTTCGATCGAACCGTAGGAACAATTTTCAAATCTTCTACTATTAGAATGCCGCCGTTGAATTTATTATTTTCAAACAGGGGTGAGCCTTTTACAACGACGTTTATGGATCCTTTATCCAGCGTATTAATATTTTTAACAATTTTTTCAAATGAAAGTCCGTTTTTCAATTCGAGTAATTCTTCTCTAAGATCAATTCCCGGGAATAAATCAGCTTCGATTACATTTATTCCTTTTAAAGATGCATGTTCGAATTGATAAAGTATTGCATATTTAATAAATATTTCATTGTAGTAATTTATTTTCCAATCAACGGAAAAAGTTAAAATTCCTACCGGGGCTTGAACAATTAACTCAGATATATAATTATCCTTGTTCATATCTTTTAGATTTTCGGCAGTTCGTTCCATATCCTTTCAATAAAATGAGGAAAATATATTTTAGATATCAATAATAATGCTAAAAACTTAACTATTATATGCAAAAAATTGAAGAGATTATTTTATCTTTATTTTCATTTAGGGAATTCTTTTAATGCCTTTTTTTATAACAGATTAGTCCTTGTGAACATATTTTCTTGGTGAAACTAAATCCGAATATAAAAATTTGATTTTATTTAAAAACATATACCATTGTATCATTTTGGCTTTCAATGCATAATAATGAGTTATTAATAGACAGAAAAAAATTAAAAAAAGAATGTCTTAAAAATAGAATTTTACCGCTTGGAATTTATCGGGATTAAGAAAATAATTGTGAATATCAAGATAAGAAAATGTATGGATAAATTTTATTTTGAAAAAGTTAAAAATTTATTTGAACTATATATTTTTAATCCTCTATTTAGTTTAATAACTGAAGAATAAAAATAGAAATCCATGTAATTTTTATTAAATTGGATTAATAAAATCAAGTGTTTTTTAGTGATTAAAAAATTTTTACAAAATCTCGGCAAGAAGACCTTAAATTTTATTAGGGAGATCGGACAGATTTCCCAATTATTATGGGGTATTATAAAAAGCTTCCCGATGATACCCAGAAGTAAAGGTATTATTGTTTATCAAATGGAACACATTGGCGTAAACTCACTGCCCCTAGTCTTAATAATAGCAATATTCACGGGAGCAGTTGCAGCCTGGCAGGCAGCTTATCAGTTAAAAGGCATTGCGCCGTTATCATTTCTAGGTGCATCAACAAGCAGAGCAATTATTACGGAACTTGGCCCGGTATTGACAGGTATTGTAATTGCGGGACGTGTCGGCGCTTCAATTGCCGCAGAATTAGGAACAATGAAAGTTACCGAACAGATTGATGCACTTGAAACTATGGCTATAAGCCCGGTAAGATATTTAGCTATGCCGCGTTTTTTAGCGTCGGTTATAATGCTTCCGCTGCTTGTTATTTTTGCAGATACTATTGCAGTTTTCGGAGCTTTTATAGTATCAAATTATTTCCTGGGGGTTTCATTTGCTGTCTTTTTTCTTTCCGTAAAAAGATTTTTTTTGATGGGGGATTTAATTTCAGGATTGGTAAAAACTGTTTTCTTCGGGGCTGTAACGGCACTTCTCGGATGTCATATCGGGTTTAGGACCGAAGGCGGTGCCGAAGGTGTGGGATTAGCAACTATCCGTTCGTTTGTTATGTCTTCCGCAATGATTCTTATTTTAGATTATTTCCTCTGGACAGTGCTTTTCTAATAGAAAATAGAAGCATGTTAATTAACAATTATATGGGCGTTTTAGCACTTTCCGGGAACCGCTTAATAAGAATTATTGATTATAATAATATAAAATATTATTTTTTAATCGATTCGATTCATTAAGTTTACCCCCCCTTGATGAATCTTCCCCATGCCCGGTAGCCCTCCACCGGGCAGTTAATTTTAAATTTTCAATTAATTTTTGTAAAATGTAACTAAGAATTTAATTATAATAAAAATTGGTGGTCGTTATGGAAAAAATTAAATATAATTTAATGGAAAGAAAAAGACCGGTTGATATCCCGGAAAATTTAGGCTTTGGAAAAATTTTTACCGACCATGTTTTTGAAATGGATTTTGATCCTGAAAAGGGATGGCATAATCCTACTATTAAAAAATTAGAAAATCTATCTTTACATCCTGGAACAATGTTTCTGCATTACGGACAAGGAATTTTTGAAGGCTTAAAAGCCTTTAAAACGGAATCCGGAGAAGCAGTTATTTTTAGACCGGAGAAGCATATTCAAAGATTAAATAATTCCGCAAGAAGAGTCTGCATTCCGGAAGTTGATCAGCAATTTCTGCTTCATGCATTAAATGAATTAATATATGTCGAAAAAGATTGGATCCCGAATAAAAAAGGCGAGTCTTTGTACATTCGTCCTTTTGTATTTGGTTCGGATTCATTTTTGGGGGTAAGACCATCCGGCCATTATAAATTATTAATAATCCTTTCCCCTGTAGGTGCATATTATCCCGAAGGTTTTAAACCCGTAAAAATTTTGGTTCAGGATGAATATGTCAGAGCAGTAAGAAAAGGATTGGGTGAATGCAAGACTCCGGCCAATTACGCTGCTAGTTTACTTGCAGCAGAAGAAGCACACAAAAAAGGATTTACACAAGTGCTCTGGTTGGACGGTGTGGAGCAGAAATATATTGAAGAAGTGGGTACTATGAACATCTTTATAAGATTTAAAGATGAAGTAGTTACTCCAAAATTAAACGGCAGTATATTACCTGGAGTTACCAGGGATTCGGTTATTCACATTTTAAAAGACTGGGGATTGAATGTTTCCGAACGGTTGATCAGCATTAATGAAGTTGTTACCGAATATAAGAAGGGAAATGTAGTCGGAGTATTCGGTACAGGTACTGCTGCAATAATTTCTTCTGTCGGCTGGCTGAATTATAAAGGTTTTGAAATGACCTTCAACAACGGCAAGGCAGGTGAATTGGATTTAAATCTATTTGAAAAACTAACATCAATACATTACGGGCAAACAGAGGATAAATACAACTGGTTGACTCATGTTGAGAGAAAAGAGATTGAGGTTTAGTTTTTCAGAGTATTAATTAAGTCCGTTAATATCTTTTTATAGAAGGGCATTTTATAATAAAAAGTTATAAAATGCCTTTTTATATTTTAAAGTTCGATACAGTATCGGTTGATACCTGCATATTGCGGATAAAATTATAATAAAATTCTATTATGGGAACTTGATCATCGGTGTATCTGAATTTTGAAGCGCTTATAATGCTGCTCACTTCGCCAAAAGGCAGATTAAAATGTTCGGCGGCAGCTTCTATGGCATTTTTAATTATGTTTTTATGAAGGCTGTCGTTTTTTAAAGCTATTCGCAAAAGCCACGTATGAACGTCAATAAACTTTTGCAATATTTCTGGTTGTCCTTCCATCGAAAGTCTTTCATTTATAGGTGATTACTTTAAGCATTTACTTTAAAATCTCAATCCGGTTTCAATCCATAATAATTAAACCGGTTTTGCACTGTTGAAAAATTTTTATTTTCTACCTTAATCATCGAAAAAACGGGAAATTTATTTAGCTGTATTAAAAGATGTGAAAAATTGTATGGAAATTTATTTGTTTATAGATATATAGAGGTAATTTAAGATTGTTAAGAATCTAAAAATAGAAATTTGCGGGGGAGAAGCAAATGAATAATTTTGCCTTTTATCGGAGTTAAAATTTTGAAGCCTTTAAGTCTTTGCTTTTTCTCTTTTTATTATTCTAATATAAATTATCGCCATAATTAGCCATGAGATAATTTCTACCCAAATTGCCCATGGCTGCCATCCTCCGCTTCGTTTGTGGATTAAATAATCCTCTGCAATGTGAAGATTCCAGAAAGGAATAAGATAACAATACCATGTATTATGAGCCCAATGATAAAACAAATTCCAGTTACCGGGATCCGATTGGAACAACCTGCCCAAATCCGGTACGGCGCTTAGAACCATTGCTGAAATTATCAGCCATTTTTTCTTTGTCCACCTTGTAAGAAGAAAACCTTGCACTATATGATTCGGCGTTGTCATTAAAATGCAGCTAATGTGTTAAACTTTTATTATTTAAAAAGTAATTTATCTAACAAATATGTTTGTGCTTTTAATCGCCTTTTTATAAGGCGGTATTATTTCCCAAATATTCAATATCAATTAAACACATTTTTAAAATGCTAAATCAAAATTAAGGTATATGTTCGGCTATTCTTAAATATAAATTATAATCTGACTTTTAATTCGCTTTTGTATTTTAACTTATGGGTGAAAACAACTAATTGAACAACGCTCTAAATTCCAAAGGAAATAGATTTGTCTTAATTTAATAATTTTGCTTAAAGACTGTTCATGTTGAAATTCCAATTTGAAAGCAATTTCATTTTATCTTACGAATCGTAATCCGGTCGTTTTGGTAATAAACTTAAAATCACAATTATAATTAATTATTCCCTACCGCTTAAAATATCTTCAAGCCTTTGACGTTTTAAATAATTTTCAAAGCGAAACGATTGGGCAAGCGAAATTAATTCTTTATCGGATAATCCTTTAAACAAATTACAATATTCCGGTACAAGAGCTGCAGCAATCAATATATGCCTAACCAGAAGTGCTATATGCCTTTTCTGACCATCGGGATATGGATTATAATTCGGGAATTCCTTTTCAAAAAGTTTTTCTATCGGCTCCATTATCGGCCGTATGTTTTTATCCGACGATCCCCAGGCATCTGCTCCAAGGTATTCCTTCTTTCTTAAAAAAGGTGAAACCAGTTTCATATAAGGTGTACTTTTTTTCTGATGTAAAATTGCCTGCAAACCTAAATCCTTATACAGCCAGATGCACCAGCTTACCTTGTATGTTTTATAATATGCCAGTTGATCTTTTAGTACGCGGTAGCGCGATTCGTCTTTTACCGGATCATTTGTATAAACCGGACCGAATTCTCCGACCCAAATCGGAACCTTATGGGAAAGCATAAATTCGGATTTTTTTAGGAATTCCTTTTCGAGTACATCTTTGTCATAATATTTCCCGTTAATTTCACCCGGATAATCTCCAGTAAATCCGGGGAGCGCATAATCGTGATTCGTATAAACAACGTTATCCCAAACTTCGGTAAAATGACTGAAATCTTTAGCGAAATTATCTCCTTCAATAAACATAATATGGTTCGGGTCGACTTTCTTGATTGCATCATAAAGCCGTTTGTAATAAGGGACTAGCTTCTCGCCCGAGGGATCGGCAGGTTCATTTATTAAATCATAACCGGCAATCCATGGATTATCTTTATAATGTTCTGCAATTACTTCCCATAAGTGAACTACCCTGTTCTGGAATTCTTTATATACCCAGAAGAATGCTTTTTGAGTAGGATTATCGCTGTGCCAATGCTGGTTTTGGCTGCCCGGCAATGCATGCAGATCAATAATTGTATAAATCTGGTGCTTTGCACACAAATCGATAACTCTATCAAGATACTTAAATGCTTCTTTCTTTATAACTCCCGGATTCATATCATCTTCAAAAAGATGGTAATTGATCGGTATACGAACGAGGTTTAATCCCAGACTGTGTATATATTCCGCATCCGGTTCAGTAAAATAGCTTTTAAGTAAATTATCAAAGTAGAGATCGTATTTTTTTTTACCAAGTACTTTCAGCAGACCTTCCTTCATTGATTCTTCATTGTAAGGATAACCGTCAATGAAATTCTCTATATGCAGCATACCGCCTAATCCGAAACCGCGCAGAACAATAGTTTCACCTTTTTGGTTTACTATGTGATCTCCTGAAACTTTAAGCAGGTTTTCGTTTGCGGACTGTTCATTGCCGGTATTCAGATCCCCGGGAAAAGAAGAAGTAAAAAATACTGCAAGGAGGGACAATAAAAAATAAAAAGATCTGCGGTTTACAATTGCCTTTGTTTTAGAATTAACATTAAATAATTCATTCATTTATTAACCCTTAAATGTTGGATGTAATTTTACATTTACCTTTAATGTTCAGACTAATTAAATGAACGCCTGAATTCCATCGGCGAGATATTGGTTTTACTTTTAAACAATTTACTGAAAGACTGGGAATGTTCAAAGCCTAATTCATAAGCAATTTCACTTATGGACAAATCCGTGGTAGATAATTTCTCTTTTGCTTTTTCGATTAACTTGTTATGTATATGCTGCTGTGTGCTTTGTCCAGTTAGAACTTTTAATAAGCTGCTTAAATAATTAGGTGATACATTTAATTGTCCCGCTATGTATTGAACAGTTGGCAGTCCCTTTCCCGTTAATTCGTCGCTGTTGAAATATTCAGTTAGAATTTCTTCCAGACTGTCAAGAACTTTATGATTTGTAATTTTTCTGGTTATAAATTGGCGATGATAAAATCTTTCCGAATAATTGAGAAGTACTTCAATTTGCGAAATAATAATATCCTGGCTGAATTTGTCTATGTTAGAGTGATATTCGTTTTGAATATTATGCATTATGCCGATGATAGTGTTTTCTTCCTTCTCGGATAGGAATAGAGCTTCGTTTACCGAGTAATCAAAGTACTCGTATTTTTTTATTCTTTTTGCCAGAGGTGTATTCCACAAAAAATCAGGATGAATGAGCAGCATCCAGCCGGATTGTTTATAATTTCTATCTCCGCCGGATTCAATTCCGAAAACCTGATTGGGAGCTATGAAAAACATCGTTCCTTCATCAAAATCGTATTCCTGCTGGCCGTATCTGAATTTAGCGTTTAAACATCTTTTAAGGGAAATTGAATAAAAATCCAGAATCACATTACCGGTTTCGCCGGCATTATGCGGCACTAATTTTTCAAGATTTAAAACACTAACTAAAGGATGTTCCGGTTTCGGCAATCCTCTTAGTTTATGAAACTCACTTATTGTTTTGATTCTAAAAGGCTGTTTGCTATTCATAATTCAATGTGTTTATTTATTATCGTTCTCTATCATTAAATCAACACAACATAATAATTATGTTGTTTTTCTCTTGTGATTACCAGGGTATCTCACCTTTTTCCTGGTAGAAAAATTTTCCGGTTGGTCCGTCATTATCCAATACTGCATATTTTACAATTGGTCTTGCACCCTGTTCTATGGTTAGAGTTCCTTTGAACTTGTTAAGGTCTGTTGCAGTATATCCTGGAGAAACGCTGTTTATTTTAAAGCCAGAGTCTTTAAGTTCATTCGCCAACATAACAGTAAAAGCATTTAAAGCTGTTTTAGAACAACTGTAAGCATCATAAATTTTATAATTAGGATTTTGCGTACTATTATGAATAGCTAAGGAGCCCAATCCGCTTGAAACATTTACTATGACAGGATTCGTAGATTTCTTTAGAAGATTAATAAATTGCTGCGTTGTTTGTACTGCACCGAAAAAATTAGTCTCAAATACTCTTTTTAAATTTTCGATATCTACTTTCGATATATTTTGTGAAGGTCCTCCGCTAATTCCGGCATTATTTATTAAAACATCCAAGGCATCAATTTTATTTTCCAATTCCCCTCTTGCACTTTTTATAGAATCGATATCCGTGACATCCATTTCGATCAATTCGACATTTGAGAGCCCTTGTTCATTCAACTCTTTAACGGCATCAAGACCTCTTGCTTTATCCCTGCTGCCCAAATAAACAAAGTAACCCAGCTGCGCCATCTGTTTTGCGGTTTCAAATCCGATCCCTTTGTTTGCACCTGTTATTAATACGGTTTTCATAGTTCTATTTTCTATACTCCATATTTTATGTTTTAAATTTATTTGGCGATAAAGAAACTGTCGGAGTTATCCGGTTTTATCTGCCAGTCTGTTCAAGATATTCATTGATTCCTGACCGAGATGCACATCTCCGGCGGCAACGTTTTCATCCAGGTGTTCAAGGTTTGAAGTACCTGGTATCAGCAGAATATTCGGAGCATGAGCGAGAAGCCAGGCTAATCCCACTTGTGCCGGCGTTGCTTTAAGTTTCGATGCTATATTTATTACCTCCTGAGCCTCGCTTACCTTCGCTATACCCGGGAATGCCGAACCAAGTGGGAAAAACGGAACCCATGCAATCTCATGTTCTTTACAGAGATTAAGAAGCGGCTCCGAAGAGCGGTCAAGAACGCTGTAGGCATTCTGCACACAGGCGATGCCGGCCGGCAGTGCCTGTTCAAGCTGTTCAAGCGTTACATTGCTGAATCCGATACCGCCGATCTTACCTTCGTCACGGAGTCTAGTCATTTCTGCCAATTGATCGTCCAAGTCGGAGCGCTGTTCGGCCGGGAAAGGAGTGCCATCGGGGTAGGTTTCCGTTACACGGAGATTGACCACATCAACCTGCTCAACATGCAGACTGCGAAGGTTGGCCTCAACTCCGGCGCGGAGCTGCTTCGGATGCTGCGCGGGAATCCAGCCTCCATTCTCATCGCGCTCGGCCCCAACCTTGCTCACCAGTACAAGATTTTCAGGGTAAGGGTGTAAAGCTGTGTATATCAATTCGTTGGAAATACCGTTGCCGTAGAATTGTGCCGTATCAATATGATTTACACCCAGTTCGACTGCGCGACGCAACACGCTTAAAACCGCATTTCTGTCGCGCGGCGGTCCCCAAACACCCGGTCCGGGAAGCTGCATAGCGCCGAAGCCGATGCGGGCTACCTGATGTCCGGCCAGCACTGCCATGCCGCCGGGAAGTTTGGATTTTGTATTTAATTCAGTATTCATCTTTATAATCTCTTTCTAAACTTTATATTAAGTTTTTAATTGCTTTGAAAAACGCTTGCAAATTCTTTTGCAAAATCAGTTAATTTTACTTTGCCCAGAACCGGTTTATTCCGGTAATAGTCCTCATATAATAAACCGCTGTTCCCTGCCGCATTCATCTCAACCATACCTTCGGCAATTTTAGGGCTCATGCCTGCGGCTATCATGCCTTTGAGCAGTTGTTCATCCGGAATTACAACCCATTTCAAATCGGGTTTACCGATTGCTGCACCTAAAAGATGCGCCAATTCGTCGCAGCTGATTTCATCGCTTGCCACATAACGAACTTTTCTGCTCGCGGGCTTACCCTCAACCAGTTCCTCGGCAACCGCAGAAGCAATGTCAATTGGTGAAACCCAAGGTTTGGGAACATCCCCTCCGTAGTTTGTCGCTATGACACCTTGTGTTTTTATTGTATTTATGAATCCAAGCAAATTATAATAGAAACTGACCGGACGCATAAACGTAATTGCTGTATCTGCCGGCAATGAATTTAAACTATTTTCAACCGTATAATAAAACGCTAAGAGACCGTTTCCTTTATCCAAGTGCGCCCCGATGCTGCTTAGAAAAACCACACGCTTTACTCCGGTTTCAAGAATAGCCTGCTTATAGTTATTGCCGAGTCTCAAGGTATATGCCATCAAATCAAATGCGGGATCTGAATAGGCATTGCCCGCCGAAATCATGCAATAGACGGCATCTGCGCCTGAAAAAGTTTTGGTAAGAAATTTAACATCATCCATAGAACCAATTGCAGCTGAGGCTCCAAGCGATTCAATTTCTTTTTGTCTTTCAGGGTTATGACTGACGACTGTAACCGAATGACCTTTTTGTATTAATTCTTCCGTCAGCGGTTTGCTTATATGTCCTAACGAACCAGTTACTACGATTTTCATAAGTATTTCCTTTCTTCATTAACTAATAGCAAATCCTACGAGGCAAAGGTAAATACTTAATGATTTATTCGTGTAGCTTAATCTATGATTGTTGTAGCCGTTTCTTTGATTGTGATCTTTTGAATTGATTAAAAGAATTCAGTGATTACAGAGTGGGGGAGTAGTTCTATTTTTGAATTTCAATTACCTAAAATTTTTATCAGATGTGTAAAGTTCCCGTTTAATAAATTTTAGATTCAAAGCCGCATAACAATTTAAACTTCTATATCTCTTTAATTAATGTATAGTAACCGATAACTGGAGGATTAGGACGGGCACCATTTTCGAATATCCTTAGCCCCTGAATCACTCCGTTTGAAAATTTTCCGGTCAAAAGTATTGCAGGAATACTCGAATCCAGATAAATATAGAAAGTACTGTCACTATACATAAATCCGGAAATATTACCGACTCCTATTTCTATATCCTGCGAATTTACTGTATCTATTCCTTGTATGTTTCGGTTGCCGCTAATTGTTGAATCATTCAAAACTAAATTAATTTTACCGAAAGTACAGAGGGTTGAATCAAGGTTGAAACCGCTATATTGATATTGCCCCTCAATAACATATGATAGCGGAGCAACAGAGTTATCTACTTTACATCCCCAAAATACAAATACTAAAGCAATCAGAAATTTTAATCCTTTCATTAGATCAAATCTCCTTTACTTATCATTATGCCCTAACTATTAATTATAACTCACAGTTAATTAGTTTAATCGTTTTTAGCATTCACAGCATCAATTTTCGCCGCCCAGTCGATAAGTGCAGTCTTTTTTCCGCCGGGAAAGTCGGGCAAAGTAATTACACCTTTGTCATCTGCTTTTAATATAATTTTTTCTTTCCATTTACCTGTGCGCGGATCGTACCATTTAAAACTGTAAGTTCCCGCAGGTTTGAATCCGCTTAAAGCCGGCGTCACCGATTGATTTTCGAAATACAATAAAGCCAGTGAGTTATCCTGGGTTCGCATCATGTATGACCAGCCGTCCAAGCCTGCTTCGGGGCTTCCCGGTGCTTTTTGCGGATGGATACTCTTTGTGCCCGGCTTCAGCTGTTCGTATTTAGCTCCTTCGGATAAAATAAATTTTGCAAGGTACTGCATATAACCGGCAGCTCTATATTTAAGTGCATCCCAGATATGCGGACGAGCCCCGGCAGGTTCACCTGTAGTTGTGATGTCATATGCTGCAGTTCCGTAAACATGTCCTGCTAATGCGCCTGATAGAACCGAACCATACATCTGTGCCCGCGAAAAATAATTATCCCTATCTGAATTTGCCGGAGGATGTTCTCCGTTAGGACTATTAATTTCATGATTCCATCCCGTATAATATGGTTCAAGGTTGATTGCAGGGTATGGCGGAACAAGGTTAAAAAGTGTATTTATTGCAGCAGAAATCCTGTGGTCTCTAGGGTGGTTTCCCACACTTTGCATAGTCAGCCACGGACATTCTTTACCGTGGCCAAATTGCAGGTATGTTGAATTGTTTATTAAAGCCGTAACAGGCTGTCCGAATGGTAATGGGCCGTATTTTTTATAATGATAAGTAAGAGCTTCGTTGAATTCGTCGGCGGTAAGGCTGAAGTCCTTCGGAATCCAGTCGAGGTGTATTCCGCTAAAGATAAAATTAAAAGCGCCGTATCTTGAGATTAGGTACTGCACAAATCGTGAGAAGGATTCGTTAAAATTAAAATAGGCTTTCCACGAAGGTCCAACATCTCTTCTAACTGTTTCAAGCAATGGAACAAATCCCTCTTTCTCAAGATATTCCATTTTCTTATCTAGGCTCTTAAAATAATCCGGATTTATACGATTGAAATTAGAAACTCCTTTGTGCTTTTTTGACATCTCAAACGGCAGGTTACCATATTCATCCCGCATATTTTTAGCCGTAAATGTTCCCCAGTATTTTATTACACTCGAAGTATCTTTTCCCAAAGCATCCGAAACATCGTAACCAAATTTTTCCCATGCATTTCTTATGTATATACCGTTCGAATCCGCATAAGTACTGGGATGCGTATCGGAATCCCAGTTCGGAAAACAGGAGATCATACTGACAGAATTAAATCCCATTCTTTTTCGATACATTACTGCGTCCTCGAAACCAATGCCTGGGCCGGGTACGTAATTTTTTGAAGTAGCTGCATTGCGGAAAGGCAGCCGCCATGTCGATCCGGCAAGCCAAGTATCTCCAACAAGAAAAAAAGGAGTTCCGTCGGCGTACTGCAATGCATGGCCATTGGGTGTTGCGCGTATAAAGCCATGACGATTCGGATTCTTCGAAATTTCCTTTTTTGTCCAATTAACAGCAGTAAATTCACCGGTGATATTATTCAATCCTTTATCATCAGGCTGGTTTGAATCGCTCTTCCAATGCCACTCTCCCGGTGCCTCAGCAACTATACGAACAATAAAAACATTACCTCCATTCCAGAAACCAAAAACCTTTTTTGAAATGCCAGGGCCTTTTAATTCAACCCAGCAGGTTACATCCGTGTATGGATTTGAGTAAGATTTTTCGGCTTTGAGAGTGATCCGCTGCATTTGCCAAACATGGATATCGTGCTGTCCACCGGCAAAGGATTTATTGAAAGGAATAATTGTAATTAATAGGAAACTTATAATGGTTAAGATTAGATTTCTTTGAGTCATTACGCTCCACCTTGAATAGTAGATAAAAAGTTATTTCGCAGATTTTTATTTACTAAAATAACAATTAAACTGCAATTAAAAAGTTAAAGTGAAAGGACTTAATTCACTTCATTATAATTCTAAAAACCATATCTAAAAACAGCCATGCGGAATTTAAACTGTTTTTTAATATTAATTTATTTTTATTCATCAAAATTTATTAAACGGCTCCCCAGCTTAAACAAATATTTTAATGAAAATAATATTATTGCACTCACCGCCAAGATAGATAATATAAGAGCAAGTGCGTTTATTCCACTTATTATATATCCCCAAATAATTATTGATGAAAAAGGAAGATTTAAAAATATTGCAGTAATTAATCCCGGGGAATATTTTCTTATTTTAATTGCTGCGAGCAAATGCGGAAAAATTGTATTTATCCCCATCATCCCAACAAAGCCAAGATAAATTAAATTAATTAAATTGTTCTGCAGCCCGAATAAAAATTCTAATGCTGTTAAAACATATCCTATAATTGTTACAACTATAACTGCAAAAATAAACTGATCCGCTGTTACTGATTCATGAAAGCGCTTAGCATATTTTGACCACTTGGGCAGCCAAATCGCTTCTTCAATATTGTGAAGAGTAAATCCAAATAAAAAAATTATTTTAAGGAAATTTAAAGTTGTCTCATCCATGTTTCTTCCTATATTAATAATTATGAATGAAGCTACAGCTAAACTGTGACGGGAAATAAATTCAAATTGAAGTTAGATTCAAAATAAATATCGGTATACTATATTCAATATTTTTAATTATATCTCAATCACCTTTTGTTTTTTCTTTTGTGATAAATATTCAAAAACATTATCCATAATTTCCTGTTTCAATGTTTCAAGCATTCTTGTTTTTACAAAATGCCGGTACGTAACAAGGCTGATTTCACGAACAGGTACAGGCGACTTGAATTCTCTAATATTATTTTTTTGCTTTGAACTTAAATGTTTAACAGCTAATTCCGGAAGAATCGTTATTCCTTCATATTGATCAACCATTTTGATTAACGAATCAATACTGCCGGCTTCATATTCAAGATTATTGTTAGCAGCTTCTTTCTTTTTCAGTTCACACAAATTAACAATTTGCGAACGTAGACAATGTCCTTCTTCAAGAAGCCACAAATGATTAAGATCTATATCTTCAGCAAGCAGATACTTTTTGTTCAACACGGTTTCGTTTTTTGAAGCATAAACAAAAAACTCTTCATTATATAACGGTTGTTCCAATATTGCAGAATTATTTAGAGGCGTTGCAAGAATTCCGACGTCAAGAATGTTTTTTTCAAGTTTTTCGATTATGTCTTCGGTAGTAAACTCCCAGATTTTTACTTTTATTTCAGGGTATTTCTTCAGGAATTGCTTTAAAAAAACCGGCAGAAGAAAAGGAGCTACAGTAGGAATAATTCCGATTCTAAGCTCACCTTTTAATTCTCCTTTCAGTGAATAGGCAATTTCTTTTAATGCACTAGCTTCTTTTAAGATTATTTTTGCCTGCAGAATAATTTCTTTGCCTGCTTCGGTTGGAATTACGGGCTGTTTACTCCTATCGAATATTTTTATATCCAATTCATCTTCAAGTTTTTGGATCATCATACTTAATGTGGGCTGTGAGACACAGCACGATTCTGCAGCTTTTACAAAATGACGGTGAGAATCAACCGCTATTAAATATTCTAACTGCTGTAAATTCATTTTTATAGATATTATTTATGAGATTATAGAAAACATCAATTTGATTGATTATAAAATAAATAATACATTAATATAAACAAAAAATTTAAAGCGGATTTTTTACAATAAAAACATAAAGGTATTAAAAATGGGAAACGGAAATAATACTAACGAAAGCAAGTGTCCGGTTGTAGGGCACGGAGCTGGCCGCGGTACAACAAACCGCGACTGGTGGCCAAATAAATTAAATCTGAACATTCTCCGTCAGCATTCTTCAAAATCTAATCCAATGGGAGAGGAGTTCAATTATGCAGAAGAGTTTAAGAAACTTGATCTAAATGCAGTGAAAAAAGATCTCAAAGATCTGATGACTAAATCCAAAGAATGGTGGCCGGCAGATTTCGGTCATTACGGACCATTCTTTATTCGGATGGCCTGGCATAGTGCAGGAACATACCGAATTACCGACGGCCGCGGCGGCGGCGGAACAGGTGCACAGCGTTTTGAACCTCTTAATAGCTGGCCTGACAACGTGAATCTCGATAAAGCACGCAGGTTGATTTGGCCGATTAAACAAAAATACGGTAAGAAAATTTCGTGGGCCGACCTGATAATCCTTGCCGGTAACTGCGCGCTTGAGTCGATGGGCTTTAAGACTTTCGGTTTCGGAGGCGGGCGTGAAGATGTTTGGGAACCTTTGGAAGATATTTACTGGGGCTCTGAAGGAACTTGGCTTGAAGATAAGCGTTACAGCGGTGATAGGGAACTTGAGAATCCGCTTGCTGCGGTTCAGATGGGATTAATTTATGTGAACCCGGAAGGCCCGAACGGTAATCCTGATCCGGTTGCAGCCGCACGTGATATCCGCGAGACATTCCGGCGTATGGCTATGAACGATGAAGAGACTGTCGCGCTTATTGCGGGCGGACATACATTCGGGAAAGCACATGGTGCTGCCGATCCAAACCAATATGTCGGGGCTGAGCCTGCAGGTGCAGGCATTGTGGAACAGGGACTCGGATGGAAAAGCAGTTTTGGTACAGGTCATGGTGATGATACAATCGGCGGAGGACCGGAAGTTACATGGACCGAGACACCCACTAAATGGAGCAACAATTTCTTCGAGAACCTTTTTGGTTATGAATGGGAATTAACAACGAGTCCGGCTGGAGCCAAACAATGGGTTGCAAAGGATGGGCCTGAAACAGTTCCGTATGCTCAGGACACATCAAAGAAACACAAGCCAACAATGCTTACTACAGACCTTTCTTTGCGTTTCGATCCGGCTTATGAAAAAATTTCAAGACGTTATTATGAGAATCCTGATGAATTTGCAGATGCATTCGCCCGTGCATGGTTTAAACTGACTCACCGCGATATGGGTCCTAAAGCACGCTACCTTGGACCTGAAGTACCTGAAGAAGATTTAATATGGCAGGATCCGGTTCCTGTTGTTACCGGTAAAGTAATCGGGAAAAAAGATATTGAAGAATTGAAGAATAAAATATTGGATTCAGGTTTGTCGGTATCCCAATTAGTATCTACGGCATGGGCATCGGCATCAACTTTCCGCGGCTCCGATAAACGAGGCGGTGCGAACGGTGCACGTATTCAGCTTGCACCACAGAAGGATTGGGAGGTTAACAACCCGGCTCAATTAGATAAAGTGCTTAAGAAGCTAAAGAAGATCCAAAAAGAATTCAACGATGCTCAGTCAGGTAAAAAGAAAGTTTCACTTGCAGACTTAATCGTTTTGGGCGGATGTGTAGCAGTTGAGAAGGCAGCACAGGCAGCAGGTTACGATGTAAAAGTTCCTTTTACACCGGGACGCACTGATGCTCTGCAAGAGCAGACCGATGTTGAATCATTTGCTGTACTTGAACCTAATGCAGACGGATTTCGTAATTATCTAAGAACCAAATACATGGCTACCGCAGAAGAAATGCTGGTTGACCGCTCACAATTGTTAACTCTTACTCCGCCTGAAATGACGGTTCTCCTCGGAGGTTTACGTGTCCTTAACACTAATTTTGACGGATCCAAACACGGTGTGTTTACCAAACATCCGGGGAGGCTCACCAATGACTTCTTTGTTAACCTGCTGGATATGAACACTGCGTGGAAAGCTACTTCGGAAGAACAGGAAATTTTTGAAGGCACTGACCGTAAATCAGGCCAAGTTAAATGGACAGGTACCCGTGTAGACCTTATTTTCGGTTCTAACTCCGAGCTTCGCGCTCTTGCCGAAGTATATGCAAGTGAAGATGCTAAAAAGAAATTCGTTAAAGACTTTGTAGCGGCATGGAACAAAGTGATGAATCTTGATCGCTTCGATCTGGAGTAATTTCAGCTCATTTGCTGAAGTAGTTATAAAGTTATTTTATTTTTAAAAGGTGGTCTGGCAACGGGCCGCCTTTTTTAATTAACATATCTTTTCCCAAGCATAATATCTAATTTAGAATCTCTTACATAGCCTCCTTCAGAATAAAACCTGTCCGAATGAAAGTATGGATACTAATAATTCGGACTTGAGAGAAAATCGAGTTGAAGCATTTAAAAATTGCCGGCATGAATTATTATATTCGGTTTTAAATTTACTATTAATAAGCTGTTTTAATTTCTCTCTTCGTTTACAACTATAAATAGAATACCGGCTCTTTTCTATCTTTATAAAGTTTATTTAATCGCATCGCAGCATCTTTGACCAAACCGGTTTTCATAGTTCTGGCATTTTGCGGGCAGTTCTTAATGCATGCGCAACAAGTTATGCATTTTTGTTTATCAATCAAATTACTATTATCCGGATCGATGGCATCGACAGGACAACCTTCTGCACAAATTCCGCATTGTATACAGTCATTATTAATAGCTATAAAATCAACAGCCCATAGTTTCGTTTCACCTCTATAAGGATAACTTCCGGGTACATTTATTTCAGGGGTTTGATCGATTGATAAAACATACTGAAGTTTTTCATTTATTTTACGCCCAAATAATTCTGCATGATTTAAATCGCTCGTGTCCGGCCGGGATTCGGCAATCGGCGTTTCGAAACTTGAATAGGAGTGTTCTCCAATATATGCGGCACAGGCTATCGGTAAACATCCGCATTTTATTAAAATATTTTTAAGCTCCAGCAGAGCATCGTCATATGCACGATTTCCATAAACAACGATACACACGACGGGTGTTTTGTCTGCTTTTATACCATTCAGCCATTCAATTAACAATGCCAGTACTCTTCCGATGTAAACCGGCACGGCCACAACAAGTAAATCATTTCTCGATGTCTGCAGCTGCTTTTTTCGCATATCAGGTTTTGTGATATCAATTAGTTCTGAAGTTTTTTGAATTCCTCGTGCCACAGCTTGTACAATCGATCTAGTTGTACCGGTAGGAGAAAAATAAGCTAATTTCAATGATTGTATTTCCACCGATTATCTGCCTAAATATTTTGGTTTTATTTTTTAAAGTAATGTAAATATAAAGTTATATTGCTTAATTATAATGATAAATTAGAGAAGAGTTTTATAGTTTCGAGCACCGTGTAAAATTCTATGAATAAAAATTGTTCTTTCTTCCATTGTATAAAAAATAAGATAATTTTTGACTATTAAATATCTATAACCAAGACTTCTTAATTCTTCTTCTCTTGGAATTCTACCTAGATTTGGATTAATTGATAAAAGTTCTAAATTCTTTTCAATATCAGATGCAATTCCATCTGCTGCAGTTGGATTATCTGCTGCGATAAAAGATATAATTTCGGTAAAATCTTCTTCTGCAATACTTAGAAGTCTAATCTGATATTTATTTGTTGGCATTAATTACTTCTCTGATATTCGACATCACTTGTTTTAAAGTTTTGCCTTTGTCGCCTTCAGATTTTTGTTTTTGTGCAACGGACAACTTACTAAGTAGATCAATCTTTAATTTAAGTTTAGAATAATGAGCCATAGACATTACAACTAAATCACCTTCTCCGTTTTTTGTAATATATATCGGTTCATCAGAATTATTAGCGAGTTCTGATATCTCATTTGATTTATTTCTCAAATCGGAAATAGGTTTTATAATTGGCATCTTATTTTTCCTTTTTATTTGTGTCAAAATTATATCAATATTATGATAAATACAACACTAAAAATAAAAACGCAATATAAAAAACGCATCAACCCAACCGCAGAAACGGTTTGGGTAATTTGCAATTTTTTGGCGTTGTCTTTTCCGTTTGGTGAACTTGTTCAAATGTTCGTACAAAATTAATAAAATTGCCTTCGGTGCTTACAAATTAAGTTACGCACCTCCGGTTTAATCTTCGGCTTGGTTATTTCATTGCTGCCAGTTTGTTATGGGCGGCGAGTTATTCGCAAGGCCGTTATTAGGCATATGCTTCCGGAATGAAGTGCTTTAGTTATTAAAATATATCTTTTACAAAAATACTAAAGCATATACCCTAGAAAAATTAAGACAGCTGAAAATGAAAACAAATATGGACAAAGTTTAAAAGCTATAAATTTTACTTTATACCCGGTAAAAAATGATATTATTGCGAGTACTAATAATATACTAATAGATGAAAGATATGTAAAAGTCGAGATAATACCTGATGGCTTAATGATAGTAACACCAATAACAATAAATCCAATAAAAATTAAAGCAGCACTCTCAATTATCCATTCCATTGTTATTATATGTTTGTTATCGGCACTAATTTCACCAAAACCTTTTACAATAGATTTTGTCGGGTAAAGATGAGCAATACCCCATACCAGTGTTACCGCACCGCCGATATAAATTAGAATTTGATCAATCATATTCCATTCCTCCTTTAATGTCAAATCCCTAAAACTAATGGTTAGTGCCGGCTAAATATGTCGGAAGATCAAAATTATTCTGATTATTTATTTTATAATTATCCCGTCGATTCCCATTTAATTCCTGTAATGCCAGCCTGATGCAGACGTTCAATAAGCTGGCCTGTATGATGCTGGATATGTCTTATATTGTATAAATGTAATTCTATTTTACTTACAGGCAGCCATTCAAAATTGCTCCTTTCATCTTCCGGCGTTTCATTTACAAAGCTTTCACATTCTTTAATAATTATTTCCAAGTATTCAATCATTTCAATCTTTGAATAAATATTTTCAATGATAACCGGCGTACCGTCAGAGGCAGTATCTCCTAAATAATTATAATTCTTTTTATGCTTAATCCATGGAACGAATTTAGAGACACTTTTTGATAAATAAAGAGAAGTATAAAAAAGCGTATGATAAACAATACGCCAATATGAGTTTTTGTATTTTTCATCTTTCCATAGTTTTTCCGGGCATCTGTTTATTACATCCCGAAGCATTTTTAAAGATGCCTTGTATTGAGAGATAATTTCTTCTTTCATTTTATTCCCTTTTTATTAAAGCGAACAAATAGCCGTGCTCCTCTTTTAAATTTTATTAATACACGTTGGAAATGTTTAATTATTAAAAACTACGATGAACAATTTTATATCTCAATAACGTATTTTAACCAATAATTAATTAAAACCATTTTTCATCTGCTAAATTGATTAAAGTGATGATCCAAATGATAAATAACCAATCTTTCCCAGTGCTCTTTTTTTATTACTCCTAAATAAGGATAGAAGGAGAAATTATAGTCATCATTGCATTCGATAAACCTTTTTAAATAATTAATTAATAATTTTTTGTCATTGTCAAAATATGCATGTTTTGTTCCTCCTCCGGCTACCTGATCCAATTCTTCAACCGCTGGAACCGTTTCGTTCCTGGCTGCCATTTCTTTTAATTTTATTAAATCGACTTTTTGCCTTTTTAATCCTTTAATCTCTCCGAACATCATCCTAAACCGATCGGCACAATATCAAATCATTTTGGAAACATTCATCCGGCTGAATTTAGATTGGTCGTTCGGCTGAATAGATAAAATACAGTTAATTAAATCATTCCTTTTTTCAATCGTCATTTATTTTCTCTTTTACGGGTATCAAACAACAATCCATCTTATTGTTTCGGCTGTAATAAATCCTTATGAACCTTTGATAACTTTTTTTCGAGCAGTTCAAGATATGTATTTACATTCGGTTCTGTACTGGAAATATACGGACTAACAAAGCTGACTTCCGATAATATTTGTAAACTTTCACCAATAACCCTGCTGGATTTTACTAAAACATCAGGCGCAATCTCATTTTCCTCTTTTCTATTATTAACCCATTTTATTATTTCCGCATTTTGAAGCGTAATATTATTAACCATCATCCTCGTTAACTTTTGGAATGTATCGATAACAACTTTTTCTTTTTGCAGGATTAATTCTTTATGGTGGTTTTTAATTATTTGATCTTTAAAGTAATAAATAAGATTGGCGATAATTAAAAAGAGAATTAAGCGTATTAAGGAATTCCAAACTAAATTAATAGTAGATGAATAATAATGTCCGCTGATTAAATCCGTAAAAAACCAAATTAATCCGCTTAAAATTGCCATAATAAAGCCGGTTTTTTTCCCGATAAACCAGGAAGAGAATGATATGGGTATTAAATAAATAATTGAAAAAGAGTATTCCATACCTGTAGTATAATCAACTACACCTAAAACTAAAATTGATAAAATATTAATTACAACTAGTACAGTTTTGTTCATATCTTCAATAAGCTGATGAAAACTTTTATTCTTCATTTTATCCCACCATTTTTTAAAATTAACATATCAAACCGCCGCTAATATTTAACTGCAAAGTAATCATTTATTGTTTGATTATATATGACAATTCCCGTCGATATACAATAAGAAATTAAATAAGACGGATTACCGGCTCCCTCACTTTTATAATCTAAAAACTTAAACTAATTTGAACTGATTTCTATTACCCCCTAAAGACAAGAAAATATATTCGCCGCTTTTATTTTACCCACTTTGCAAAATTATTACAGCCGTCATCGCCCAGCCAATCGTATGTCGGACAGAATTTCGACAGTTGATAAAATTTTCCTTTATTTGATTGTAATGTTTCGTCTAAAATATATGAATATGAGCTGGAACCGCCAATCTCTAAATATTCAATCCATTCGCCGTTTTTCAATTCGTACATTTTAACACTCTTTCCGTCATCACTATACCGGATGCCTAAATAATCAAACGGATTGTTGCCTTTGGTTCTTGTTTTCTGGTCTTTACCTTTAATACCATTTATGTGGACGGCAAAAACAAAATTGCCTCTTTTAATGCTTCTTAAAATTTCATACCGCACCCAGGGCCTTGCATAGGTGTATTTTCCAATTAAAGCACATGTGCTGGAAGTATTTTCAAGTTCGGAATTAATTAATTGCTTTATTGCAGCTTTACCCTTCTTTCTTGCTTCTTCCCAAATTGAAGCATCGAAAAAACCCGCGTCCCCCCTGTCTTTTTCAGTCATCCAGTGATTTCTTACAACATCAACCCGAAAATCAATGACGTCCTGGTAATGAAAACAAAAGTATACTCTCTTTGCCATAACATCTCCTCAAATTGCATATATATTTTTTATTCCTATACAATTTTAATTTTTCCTCTGAAGATATTTCTGCATGAGACTGCATCTTTAAATTCAATACTATATTAACTTATCTACCTTAGTTTATCATCATGAGTTGATATATATAGTTATTTAATCCCTCCACTTAATTATTGATGCCAATTATGTTCAACTAAAGATAAACATAAAAATAAATTATTAAAAAGAACAGCTTTCCTGCAAAGTTAATTATTAATAAATCTAAGAATTATTAATACTTACAAATGCATCGTCAAGAGTTTCAAAGGTCTTAAATATTTTTAATGTTCCGACCATTTCCATCATTTTTAATATAGGAGGCGGAGGTTGAACCAAATGAATTTCACCGCCGCACTTTGATATATTTTTTAAAGTTACAACAAGCACGCCTAAAAATGTCGAGTCTATAAATTCACACTTACTAATGTCAATAATTAACTTTTTGAATCCATTCTCGATATCCTCGTTAAGTCTTCCCTTTAATTCCCCGGCCTCTTTATAAGTTGCACGCGTGAGGTTTACAAATTCCATTCTAACATCCTCAAACGTTCTTCTACCGAAGTCTTCCATGTTTCCTTTCAAAAAATTATAGTTATTTGATTATCGAAAAAAATGTGAAAATTTAAACGTTTTAATGAAAGGAAACTTTTAAATGTCTATTTAGAGCCCTTTTTTCATAATTATTTAAAGCCTTTAACTTTATAGTTATTTCTCAACTTCTTTGCATTTCTTAATTACACTTTCCCTTTAAACTTATCACAAAATTAAAAAAAGTACTTGACAAGTGAACATTTGTGCACTATATTTACATAGTAAACATATGAGCACTAATATGAAAAATCAATTAACGGACAGGCAGGAAGAAATATTAACCTTTATTAGACAATTCCGTGAAGAAAACGGATATCCGCCTACTTTAAGAGAAATTGGAAAGAAGTTTGGTATTTCTTCAACTTTCGGTGTAAAAAGACACCTGGATGCTCTTGTTAAAAAAGGTTATTTGAATATTGAAAGCAACGCGAGCAGGGGTATTTCTTTTCAGCATGATAATATTCATAATCTTAACAGTGTTCCTAATTTTCTCGAAAGGAATGAAAATTTTAATAAGATTCCGATTGTAGGCCGGGTCGCTGCAGGTTCTCCCGTATTGGCAATTGAAAATATTGAAGGCGATGTGGTTATTGATCCGAGCTTTATGAAAAAATCCGAAAATAGTTTTGCGTTGAGAATAAAAGGGGACAGTATGATAAATGCCGGAATATTTGAAGGCGACCTGGTAATAGTTTTACCTTCGAAGGTTGCCTCTAACGGCGATATTATTGTTGCTATGATAAATGATGAAGCAACAGTTAAAAAATATGAGAATAAGCAAAATAAAATTAGACTTATTCCTGAAAATGAAAAATACCGCCCGATTGAAATAAATGATTTATCCGAGTTTTCAATTGTAGGCAAGGTAATTGGAGTATTAAGATGGCTAAATTAAAAACCGGAGCTGTTATGAAATCTGAGATTTTTGCATCCGCAATCCATAACCGTAATAAGATTAAATTTCTATACGGATTGAATGAAGTAATGTTGGATCCGTATTATGTCTCAAGGGAAATAAGCGGCAGAAAAGTAATATACGGCAGATTATATAATTCCAGCGAGATAAAGAAGTTTGAGTTTCAAAAAATTGCAAATATTAAAGTACTGGAGAATAAAAAGTTTTCACCCATTATTCCGATAATTTCGAAAGCTGTGTAAAAGTTAGGAAGGAGGAAATTATGTTAGATCTTATGAAAAGAACAACAGTAGATTTATTAGTAGAACAATTTTGGAGACAAGGGTATTTAACAGTCAGCAGAAAATTCGGGACTTACTTGCCGGAACCGGCTAAGGTAGGTGAATTTGATGTCGATATAGTTGCAAAGCATAATAATAATTATGCGATCGGTATTACGTTGACCCGGGAAGAACTAAATGATCCGCAAATAATTGATCGATTGAAATTTCTGGCAACCAGGCAGACTAAGTACACAAATAAAAGAGTTTTGCTTTTTATAGGAGTGCCTGTAAATTATTTTAAGAATGCAAAAATTCTTATAGATATGCTGGAACCTGAAATAAGAAAGAATATTCGTTTATTCCAGATAAACGACAGACCTGTAAGGGGGGGGAGAAAATCTAGAGAAAAGGGAAAAGTTCTTTTTTCTTAGATAATTTGGAAGCAGCTGAAAAAGCTGCTTCCGGTTTAAATAAATTGCCGCTTATTTTTACCTTTTCTAAAACTATGCTTCCAGCTAACTTTTCATGTTAAATTACGTCTAATATTATTGAATTTTTCATAAAAAAGTTATTTATTACTAATCTTGACATTAAATTGTCATAAGGTTAATTTTACACGCTTTATCATTTTTGAGGGCGAATTTGAGTAAATCTCAATCGATATCCGATGAAAAATTACAGTTGGAGCTGAAAAATTCCGGTGAGATTCCTGTTCATATTGCAATTATAATGGATGGAAACGGAAGATGGGCTAGAAAAAGAGGTCTTCCAAGAGTAGCCGGCCATAAACGAGGGGTTGATACAGTTAGAGAAATTACAGAAGCATGTGCTGAAATAGGAGTAAAGTATTTAACTCTTTATACTTTTTCAACCGAAAACTGGAAAAGACCGAAAGATGAAGTTTCGACATTGATGCGCCTGCTTCTGAGAAGTATCAGAGATAGATGTGACGAACTTATGGAAAATAATATCAGGCTGACAACCATCGGCGATGTAGGATCTCTTCCAAATGAAGTGCAGAAAGAACTTTACGAGGCAATAGAAAGAACGAAGAATAATAAAAGAATGACTTTGAATTTGGCATTAAGTTACAGCGGAAGATGGGAACTACTGGAAGCTTTCAAAAAAATTGCTATGCTTGCAAAAGAAGGCAAATTAAAAATTGACGAAATAAATGAAAAGAGAATATCGGAATATTTAACTACAAAGGATTTTCCGGATCCCGATCTATTGATAAGAACAAGCGGTGAATTCAGAGTCAGTAACTTTTTATTATGGCAAATTGCATACACAGAATTTTTTATTTCAAATGTGTACTGGCCCGAATTCAAACGCAAACATTTATATGAAGCTATAAAAAACTTCCAAACAAGGGAACGCCGGTTCGGTAGAGTAAGTGAACAACTAATAAAGAATGACAAAGGCTTAAAGAATGTCTCAAACCTCCCCAAAGAAATTGTTTAAATATTTAATCCCAATAACATTAATTTTTATTACTCCTTTTATTTATGGCCAAACTTCGGTTAAAAGTTATAAAATTTTAGGTATTTCTGTTGAAGGCAATCAAACTGCAGACGCAGCAACTATAATTGCAAACAGCGGTTTAAAGGTCGGAGACGAAATTAAAATACCTTTTGACCAGACAGTTGCAAACGCTATTAAGCAATTGTGGTCTCTAAATCTTTTTTCGGATGTTGATATTTTAATTGACAAACAAGTCGGTACCGGCGTATTCCTTTTAATTAAAGTAACCGAATATCCGAGATTTGAGAAAGCGGTTATTCAAGGCAATGACGAATTAAGTACAAGCGATATCCGGGATAAAATCGATCTTCAACGCGGACAAATATTAAAACCCCAGGATGAAAACAGGATAAAAAACGAAATAATGAAATTGTATGACAAGGACGGGTATTTAAACGCCGAAATAAAGATGGAGCATTTCGTATACTATACTGCCGATACTACGAAAGATAATATTGATGTTGTCTGGAGAAATGAAAAAGACTTTTCAGACGAATATACGGTTGAATATGACCGCAGTGAAAATTCTTATATGAATTTAATTGATAAAATTAAAAACAGAATTTTATTGATGATTAGAATTAAGGAAAACCAGAAAGTAGTCGTTAGGAAAATTGAGTTCGTTGGGAATAAAGCATTTTCAGACAGCAAGCTTAGGGGCCAGATGGATAATACATCTGAAAAAGTTTGGTGGCAATTTTGGAATAGTGCGGAATTTGATCCGAAGAAATTTGATGAAGATAAAAAATCAATTGTGAAGTTTTATCAGGAGAACGGTTATAGAGATGCTCAAATTGTCTCTGATTCTCTTATCTATTCGCATGATAAAAAAGATTTAACAATACTAATTAAAGTTTACGAAGGACCTAAGTATTATATTAGAAATATTACATGGGAAGGCAATACTGTTTTTTCCGATAAAGTTTTGAATGAACATCTGGACTTAAAAAAAGGCGATGTTTATGATTATACAAAGTTTGAACAAAACTTAAAAGGCAACAAGGCCCAGAACGATGTTTCATCTTTATATCTGGATAACGGTTATTTGATGTTTAATATTACTCCTACCGAAACCAGAGTGCACAAGGATTCGATGGACATAAATATAAGGTTAGAAGAAAAGAATCAGTTTAGAGTAGGGCGCGTTGATATAACCGGAAATGACAAAACAAAAGATAAAGTTATACGGAGAGAGCTTTATACAATACCCGGAGATTATTTTAATAGAGGTTTGCTCTTAAGAAGTGTTCAGCAATTAGCCAACTTGAAATATTTTAATGTTGAAAAGCTATACGGACCGGACGGAATAACTACTTCGCTTAAAAACGACAGTACCGTAAATGTAGGCTTTAATGTTGAAGAAAAATCAAGCGATTATTTGAATGCATCCGTAGGTTACAGCGGAAGCTTTGGATTCAGCGGCGCTATCGGCGTAACATTGTCTAACTTTGCACTTGATCATCCTTTTACTCTCGGCGGCGGCCAAATATTAAGTTTTAATTGGCAGTTCGGTGTCAGCAGCATTTATCGTACATTCGATATCGGCTTTACGGAACCATGGTTTATGGATACACCCACTCTTGTCGGCTTCGATATCTTCGATACGAGACAGCAGTATTATTACGATATGAGGCAGTCAGGTGCTTCCGTTAAAGTTGGAAGAAGATTAAAGTGGCCTGATAATTATTTCTATGTACAGGGTATGTTTAGATATCAATATAACGACGTTATTAATGGAATGGGTGATTATGTTGAAGGTATAACTCACCAATTTACTTTAGGCGCCACTATTAGCCGTAAAGATATTGACAATCCTATCTTTCCTTCTGCAGGTTCAAGTGTCATATTAAACGCACAAATTTCCGGCGGACCATTCCTCCCGGGCAATGTAGATTATTATAAAATAAATTTTCAGAGCGAATTTTACAGAAGATTATTTAATACAAACAGGGTTGCCTGGTATACCGATGCAGAATTTGGTTATATACATGAATTGAACCAGGCGACAGTATTGAGAATCAACCCATTCGACAGGTTTTTTATGGGCGGCAACGGATTAGTTATTGCAACTATTCCGTTAAGAGGTTATGATGACCGCTCAATCGGGCCGACAAGAGGCGGTGATGTTTATTTGAAGTACACTACAGAAATTCGTGTTGCCGTTACATTAGAACCGGTTCCTATTTATTTATTAACTTTTGCAGAAGCCGGTAATGTGTATCTTGATTTGCAGCATACCGATCCTTTCAATTTAAGACGGTCTGTAGGGGTTGGTGCTAGAGTTTTAATTAATCCTATCGGCCTTATAGGTTTTGACCTGGGTTACGGCTTTGATAGGAAGTTAGTTAACGGACAGGCTCCTGCCTGGTTATTCCATTTTCAGTTTGGTAAAGGATTTTAATTTATTAAAAAATAATTATTGAGGTATGTACAGTGAAAAAGTATTTTTTGATTACAGTTTTGATTTTATCGGGGACAGGTTTTCTTTTTGCACAAACACAAAAAATTGGTTATGTTAATTCTCAGGTAATATTAAATCAGATGCCGGAAGCCATTAAAGCTCAGGGTGATTTGAATGCATTAACCAATGCGTGGACTGCTCATCTTGATAGTATGACTGCCGATTACCAAAAAGGTCTGGCGGATTATCAGAAAAAATCAACCAAACTGAGTGATAAAGAAAAACTGGCTATGCAGCAAAAATTAGTATCGCAGGAACAGGCTATTATAGATTATAGAAAAGTAAAATTCGCCCAAGGTACTGGTGAAATTTATCAAAAGCAGGATTCTATTTTTACACCAGTTAAAAACAAAATTTATAAAGCTATTCAGGACGTAGCTAAAAAAGAAAATATGAAATTTATTTTTGATAAAGCCGGTGAGGTTTCACTTCTTTATGCAGATCCTCAATATGATATTACATATAAAGTACTAGATAGATTAAAAACAGGAGGCTATTAATATTTAAACCAATTATTCTAATTCCTATTTAGAATAATAAGTAATATTAATAGAGAAACGTGAGAATAATCTAATTTATTTCCTTTTCATGCTTTATTATTAATTTTAAATATTTTCAAAAAGGAGAGGGATATAATTTAATATTGATACAATCTAAGCTTATTTTTAACATCAATTCAAATTAGAATATGGAGTTGATATGAAAAAAATTATTTTATCCCTCTCAATTTTCATTTTCGGCTTTTCAAGTGTTGCGTTTAGCCAGCTTAAAATTGGTTTTGTCGATTCCAAGACAATTATGAGTAAACTCCCGGATGCCCAAGATGCTAATCAGAAGCTTAATGCATTAATAAAAGAATGGCAGGCGGAACTTAATAAAATGCAGGCAGATAAAAAAGCAAAAGAAGCAGACTTCGACAGAAGAAAACTTATTATGACCGAACAGATGAGAAATGATATGGAAGCCGAAATAAATAAACTTGATAAGCAGATTAATGAATATCGCGACCAGAAATTCGGTACTAACGGAGAACTTTTTCAAAAGCAGGAAGAACTAATGAAGCCGGTTCAAAATAAAGTTTTTAATGCAATTCAAGATGTTGCTAAGGAAGAAAACCTTGATTTTGTATTTGATAAAAGCAATGCGGTTGTTCTTCTTTATGCAAAAGATAAATATGATATTACGACATTAGTGCTTGATAAATTAAAAATTCAACAGTAAAAAAATTATTTCTTATGAGTATTAATCTGGTAGAGGCAGCGGCTTTTGTAGGCGGAAATATTTATGGTAACAAAAAAGTTATAATCAATAATCTCGCAAAAATAGATGAAGCAAAAACGGGCGATCTGACTTTTTTATATATGTCGTCTTATGAAAAATTTTTTCCTGTTACAAAAGCTTCGGCAATTTTAGTTAAACCCGGATTCGATAAATCCCGCGATGATATAACTTATATTGAGGTTAAAGATCCCAACAAAGCTTTTTCAAAGCTTATTATTAAATATTTTTCCCCCGAATTTTCTTTAAACGGAATTGATTCAACAGCTTATGTACATCCCGCTGCTGTAATTGGAAAGAATGTTGCTCTGGGAAAAAATGTTGTTATATCTGCCGGTTGTAAAATCGGGGATAATGTTAAAATATATCATAATACGGTTCTTCTTGAGGACGTTGAGGTTGGTGAAAGTTCCCTTTTATTCCAGAATGTTAGCATAAGAGAAAAATGTAAGATTGGGAAAAGAGTGATCATTCATCCGGGAACAGTTGTCGGTTCCGATGGCTTTGGCTATTTTACCGATGATAAAGGAGTTTATCAAAAAATACCTCAGATAGGAATTGTTATAATTGAGGATGATGTCGAATTAGGTTCTAATGTTTCAGTCGATCGAGCAGCCTTGGGAGCTACCATAATAAAACGGGGAGTTAAAATTGATAACCTTGTACAAATAGCTCATAATGTAATTATTGGTGAGGACACGGTAATTTCTTCTCAATCGGGTGTATCTGGTAGTACAAAGATTGGTAACAATTGCATTTTAGCCGGGCAGGTTGGTTTGGTCGGTCATATTAAGTTGGAAAATAATGTAATTGTAGCTGCTCAGTCCGGTGTGTCCAAATCAATTCTTAAACCCGGCCTTTACTTCGGATCTCCGGCAAAGGAAATTAAGACGGCGTCAAAACTCGAAGCACACATCAGAAATTTTCCTGAGTATGTAGATAGAATCAAGAAGCTTGAGGATCAGCTTGAAGCTTTAAAGGAAGAATTGAATAACTTAAAAAGTTAGAATTACTAATTTTTATAAACAAGAGATTACTCACTCCAGCCTTTAGTTTTATTGTATTTCATACCTCAACTTGCTATTTTGGAGGCCTATTTCCAGTAAATTATAAGTTAAACAAAATACGGAATTTATAAATGTTAGAGTTACAAAGAACAATAGCAAAGCCGGTTTCATTATCCGGTATCGGGCTGCACACAGGTACGTCTTGCACAATGACATTTAAACCTGCACCGGAAAATTACGGACTTAGATTTGTTAGAGTCGATCTTGGCGGCAATCCTGAAATTTCTGCTAATGCGGACAACGTAGTCGACGTTTCCAGAGGTACAACTCTGGGTATTGGAGAGGTAAAAGTTCATACCGTAGAACATGTTCTTGCTGCAATTGTAGGACTACAAATTGATAATATGATTGTAGAACTTGATGGAATTGAACCGCCGGTTGTAGATGGCAGCTCAATGCCTTACGTTGAAAAGCTGCTGGAAGCAGGCTTTGTTCAGCAGGAAGCGCCAAAGGATTATCTTATTATTGATGAAACGGTTATGTATCATGATGAAGAAAATCAAGTTGATATTGTTGCCCTTCCTCTCGACGGTTATCGAGCTACCGTGATGGTGGATTATCAAAATCCTGCGCTGGGAAGTCAGCATACAGGTTTGTTTGATCTGGAAAAAGAGTTTGTAAGTGAATTTGCTCCTGCAAGAACATTCTGCTTTTTAAGTGAAGTAGAACAGCTTGCCAATGTAGGTTTAATTAAAGGCGGCGATATAGATAATGCGGTTGTAATTGTCGATAGAAATTCCGAGGAAGAAGAATTAGAAAAATTAAGAACAAAGCTGGGTATTAAGGAAAAAGTCACGATCGGAAAGAACGGAATTCTGAACAATAAAGAATTGAGATTCAAAAACGAACCAGTCCGGCATAAGCTATTGGATTTATTAGGCGACCTTGCATTAATAGGAGCGCCGATAAAAGCGCAGATACTGGCTGCGCGTCCCGGTCACCGTTCCAATGTTGAATTTGCAAAACAAATTAGAAAATTATATCAGCAGAAAAAACTGGTAAAAAAATATCAGTTTGTTAAAAAAGAAGGGATTGTATTCGATATAGAAGCAATACAAAGAATTTTGCCGCATAGGTATCCGTTCCTTTTAGTTGATAAAATTATTCACCTTGAAATGGATAAAAAAGTAATTGGAATAAAGTCGGTTACCGTTAATGAGCCTTTTTTCCAGGGCCATTTTCCCGGCCACCCGATAATGCCGGGTGTTTTAATAATTGAGTCTATGGCGCAAACCGGCGGAATTTTACTGCTTAATTCTTTTCCGAACCCGGAAGAAAAACTTGTATTGTTTATGCAGATAAATAACGCCAAATTCAGAAAGACTGTTGTGCCGGGCGACGAATTATATTTGGAAATAGAGTTAACAAATAAAAAAAGTAAGGTAGTGGTTATGAGCGGGAAGGCCTTCGTAAATAATAATTTAGTGGCCGAAGCCGACTTTATGGCCGCTATTGTTGATAGAGAACCAGCTAACGGGAAACAAGAATAAAATAATGAACAATATTCACTCGACTGCTATTGTCAGCAGTAAAGCAGAGCTCGGAAATAATATAACCATATTACCCTATGCCATTATTGAGGATAATGTTAAAATAGGAGATGACTGTTTAATAGGTCCCCATGCCGTAATATATAACGGTGCACGAATCGGAAACAGAGTTAAAATATATCAATCTGCGTCAATTGCTCATTCACCGCAAGATTTAAAATTCGGTAACGAAGAAACTTTTTTTTACGTAGGGGATGATACGGTTATTCATGAATTTGTTACTCTTCACAGAGGAACCAAAGAAACCGGATTTTCCAAGGTTGGTAATAATTGTTTACTTATGGCTTACGCACATGTAGCTCATGATTGTGTTATCGGAGATAATTGTATTCTTGCAAACGGCGTTCAAATTGCCGGTCATGTAACGATTGAAGATTATGTAATTATCGGCGGCTTAACACCGGTGCATCAATTTTGCATTGTCGGCCAGCATTCTATGATAGGCGGCGGATTCAGAGCGGTGCAGGACGTTCCTCCTTATATACTTGCGGCAAGTGAACCTTTAAAATATTCCGGATTGAATGTAATTGGATTAAGGAGAAGGGGTTTTTCAAATGAAGATATTTTTACTTTAAAAAAAGCATATACGTATATTTACGATAATTCCCTTAATTTGACACAGGCCAAAAACAAAATATCCGAAGAATTAGGAGAACATCCCTTAGTTAAAAATGTTCTTCAGTTTCTGGGAAAAAGCAAACGTGGAATAATTGGTAAATGAATTGGAGGTTTATAAATACCGGATTTAATTCCGGCAGGTATAATATGTCTTTTGATATTCATCTTTCGGAGATATGCAAAAATAATGAAGCTTTTTTTAGAGTGTACAGGTGGGAACCATATTGTATTTCCCTGGGATTAAATCAAAATAAAGAAGCAATTGATACTGTTAAAACAGAATATGATAAAATTGATATTGTAAGAAGACCGACAGGAGGAAGGGCAATTCTTCATGCAGAAGAATTAACTTATGCGGTTGTTATGCCTGTTGTTCAAAATTCTTCCCCTCAAAATATTTATAAGGAAATAAATTCTGCTTTAGCGCTTGGCTTAAAAATTTATGACAAAAATTTATCGGCTGTTGAATTGGAAAGCTCTCAGCCGAATTTTCGCGAATTTTATAAAGATAAAAAAAGCGATGTTTGTTTTGCAGCATCGGCTAAGAGTGAACTTAAATATAAAGGCCGAAAACTTGTGGGAAGTGCTCAGCACAAATTTGAAAATATAATCCTGCAGCACGGATCAATTTTATGCGGTGATTTTCATAAAAAGATAATAAATTATCTTAGAATTTCCGGCGAAGACCGGCGATTAATATTAGAACTTCTTAATCAAACTGCCGACTTGTATTCAATAACTCATAAGAAGATTGATTATGAACATCTGGTAAAATCATTAAAAGAAGGATTTGAGTTGTATTATAAAATGAAATTTAAAAATGCAAACATTAAGGATTTTTCTTTTATTGAAAATGAATTAAGTTATTCTTAATAATTATAAAAGTCTTTTATCAATAATGAGTACAGAAAAAGAAATTAAACGTGTTACAACAAAGACCTTATATCTTTTAAAGAAGAAAGGTATAAAGATATCTGCTTTAACAGCCTACGATTTTATAACTGCAAAAATTTTGGATGAAGCCGGAATAGATGTAATATTAGTTGGTGATTCATTGGGCAACGTATTTCAGGGAAATGATACTACATTGCCCGTAACAATGGATGAAATGATCTATCATACAAAAGCTGTTTCTAAAGGAGTCAGCAGAGCTTTGGTGGTAGTTGATATGCCTTTCATGTCTTATCAGCTGGGTGCGGATGAAGGTTTTAGAAATGCCGGCCGGATAATGAAAGAAACACCAGCCGGTGCGGTAAAGCTGGAAGGCGGCTTAAGGGTTGCCGACACAATTAAAAAAATAACAGATGCGGGTATCCCCGTTGTCGGACATATTGGCTTAACTCCTCAGAGTATCCATCAATTCGGAAGTTATCGCGAAAGAGGAAGAAACGAAGAAGAAGCAATGGAAATTTTGGAAGATGCCGTTGCAATTGAACAGGCAGGTGCATTTGCCGTAGTGGTGGAAAAGGTTCCCGCACAACTTGGGAAAAAAATCTCTGAAAAGCTGCACATACCTACAATTGGTATTGGAGCAGGAGCTTTTTGCGATGGACAGATTCTGGTTACGCCGGATATGCTTGGATTGAATACCGACTTCCATCCTAGATTTGTAAGATACTATGCGGAACTTGCACATGAAATTTCGAACGCGGTAAAAAATTATATCGAAGATGTTAAACAGAATAAATTTCCTTCCGAAGAAGAAAGTTATTGACGAGATAAGAATTCCATATTAGTGAATTATATATTTATGAAGATTCGACTTTTCTTATTACTTATTTTTTTAATTATAAATTCTTATTTCGTTTTCCCGCTGGTTCCATCCCAAAAATATCTTAACGGTGCGATGATTACGTGTATTGTCGATGTAGGCAACTATTTATGGATTTCAACGTACGGGCAGGGTATATATAAATTTAATAAAAGTAATAATAAATGGATAAACTATTCTACTAAAAATAAAAACGGGGAATCTGATTTTTTCTTTACTATTGCGGCAAATAAAAATTACGTATGGGCCGGCGCAGCGGACGGATTATATATTTATACGATTAGAACACATCATTGGAGAAAAAGGAAGTTCAGACTCGGCGGCGAGATGGGAAACTGGATTCGTGCGTTGTGTTATGATCCGTCTCAAAATGTTTTGTGGATCGGCAGATTTGAAAATCTTACAAGGTTCGATGTTAGAAGGCAGAAATTTACTGATTTTGTTTTAACTCAAGGAAGAGATGCTAAATCCGACAATATAAAGTCAATCAGACTCGATGGCGATAGTCTGGTATGGTTTGGTACGGAATCGGGAGTTTTTAGGTACCGGAAAAAAATGAACGCCAATAATAAAAATGCTTGGCTTTACATAAATAATAAGGACGGCGGTTTTTTAAATGAAGGTAATTCGGTTTCTATATCCGATATGTTATTCGATCCGGAGAGGGTCTGGTTCGGTACCGATGAGTTTATAAGTTATCAAAATCCGAATTTTAATGTCGGAGGTATTTATCTTTATAATAGGGATCATTCATGGGAAAGAATTTCTATGAGAGAAGGTTTGCCTGCCAATGGAATTTATTGTCTTGAAAGAACAGGTAATAAAATTTGGGCCGGAGTATATTATTTCGATAAAAAAGAAAAGAAAGATTACGGAAGAGGTCTGGTTTTAATTGATAGACTTACGGACAAGGTTACACCGATAAATCTAAATGACATTAATATTGAATCTTCAAAGATTTTGTGTTTGTACTTTGACGGAACTAATATGTGGATCGGAACGGATGACGGTTTAACAAAGGTGCAAATAGAGAATCCGTTGGCAAAATGGCCCGGGAAGAAAATTAAACCTTCTAAGCAAGAATCGCTAAAAAGGTATAGGAGAATAAAAAGATAAAATATAACATAATAAAAAAAATAGTTTCCATTCATAAACTTTAAATTGATAATTTTAAAAGTCCTAAAATCAATCAACTTATAAAAAAATTAAATCAAAACTAAATACAGAATAAATCATTTAATTTGCTCTCTAATCCCACGTTCAGACATATCTAAATATTAAATAGTTTCAATACATATTCTTATCCAGTTTAATTTACCATAAATTCTAAGAAATATTTATTGATAGAGGAAAGTATTTTTTGATTATCTAAATGGAAATTACCCTAAACAGGGGATTTAAATAGTATGGGTTTAAATTGATCTTATATTCAATGAATTTAACTTATTGTACAATAAATAGATAAAAGTAGTAAAAGTTATTTATTACAGAAAGTTGGAATAAAACTAATAACCAATTGCATACGGTAATTGAGACAACAACAACATTGTTAAACATTACTTACAATTTCATTTTTCTGGATTCTTAGTTCATACCGTTAATGTTTTTTGCGGAACATTTTAAAACAGCTCATTGTAGGAAATTAATAATTCATTTATTAACAACATTTAGGCGGTTATATGTTTAGATTAAATACTTTTAAACTGTGTATGCTGTTGATCTTTTTATCTTATTCTATGGTTAGTGCTCAAAAGATAAATAAAGTTACAACAGCATTTCCTTTCTTTGATAATGCAGAAGATACAACAGCGTCATATGCAAACTGGACGCGCGACGCCTCACAGTGGCTGATTAAAACTGTGAGCTCAAAAAGTGGAACTCAAGCCTGGGTTATGCAGCAGAAAAATGCATGGAGTTCCTTGACTTTATCAAGTGGAATGAATTTATCCAGTACGCCTAATCCCTATTTACAGTGCTGGGTAAGAACGTCGGATGGAGGTGGTGGATATATTAGAATAGAAGCTTCCACCGATGCTGGTTCATCTTGGGGTACAATATTGGGCCAGACTTATTTTAGCGGTTCTTCTTATATTCGTGTACAGGGTTCATTATACAATTATCGAGAAAGCAACATATTAATAAGAATAGGCTGCTATACAGGTTCTTCAATTTATGTTGATGATATATTAATTGATAATGCACCAACTCCTCAGTCATTTGTGTTGCTTAATCCTACTAATAACGGATTGGAAGTGAAATGGGGACAGTCAACTGCAAGTGATTTTGGTTTTTATAGAATCGTTTTATCAACTAACCAAAACATGCTAAATAATGATCTTAATAATTATAATGGTACTCTAGGCTTCTATGCTGAAACAGATATAAATGCACGTACTGAAACAAGAGTTTTTGATATTACTAATAAAGCAACAATAGATACTGTTTTAACTGACCTTACTTTTACTAATTCAATATATTATGGTAAGATTTATGAACAGGATACTCTGCAACTTGTAAATCAAGGATCTGATAGGGCCGATGCAACAACAACATTTACAATGACAACAGAGACGGCACCTTTTACGGAAACTTTTGAATCGAGTTATAAATTAGCAGCTGATATTCCCTGGGCAATTACTACCGATGATGCTTCGGATGCTGGGCATAGCGCTACTCATGCTTATGAAGATTCACCAGGCGGAAACTATCCAGCTAATGCTGATAGAAATTTAGTAATGAAGGTGAATTTCGGCAACATACAGCAACCTGTTCTAAGATTTAACCAAAAATATTCTTATGAGCAGAATTATGATTTTGGTAGTCTTTATATGTCTTCTGACGATGGTGGTCACTGGACCAAACTTGCAAGTTTTACTGGGAGCACCGGGGGATTATGGGAAACAAGGGATTTTGATGCTGGGATACTTAAAGGCACTTCAGGTGGTTTAATAGCATTCAAAACTACTTCGAATGGTGCTGGTGTTCAGCAAGATGGATGGCATCTAGATGATATTCAAATCTATAATAATACCAGAACTACAGCATTCCCATTTTTTGATGATGTAAGTGTTGATACCACTTCTCAAAAGAAATGGATACCAGGGGCTTGGAGTATAAAAATAGCTGGTGATCATTCTGGAGATAGCCAGGTATGGTATTTACCACAATGTAGCGGTCCAGATGATGATTGGGAAAATTTAACTCTAGGAGGTCCGATTAATTTGTCGAGTACTCCAAATCCATATATTCAATTTTGGGTACAAAGAGATGATAAAAGTGGAGGATATGTAAGGGTTGAAGCTTCAGATGACGGTGGTATTAGTTGGCATTCAATAAGAAATCAAACATATTTTAGTGGTAGTTATATCAGGATACAGGCGTCTTTATATAATTATAGGGAAAACAATGTTATGGTAAGAATAGGCTGTTATGCTCCTTCCGGTAAATATTATATTGATGATATTCTAATTGATAATGCACCTACTCCTCAATCATTTGTAATGCTCAATCCTACAAATAATGGAATGGAGTTTAAGTGGGGTAAATCAACTGCTAGTGATTTTAGTTTTTATAGGATTGTTGTATCTACAGATCAAAATAAACTAAATAATGATAACAACAATAGCACCGATAATGTAGGATTTTACGCTCCTACTGAAATAAATGGACACTATGAGAGTAGGGTTTTTGATATAACAAATCAAAATACTACAGATACTATTCTAACTGATTTAACGTTTGCAAATAATACCACATACTATGCAAAGATTTATGAACAAGATTCACAGCAACTTGTAAATCAAGGTTCAGATAAAGCAGATAATAAAACTCAATTTAATGTTATACCCGAAGTTGCACCATTTACAGAAACTTTTGAAGGTACTGAAGATACTGATTATAAATGGGCAGCAGATATTCCATGGACTGTTACTCAGGCGGATTCTGCAGATACATCACATTCTAAAACTCACGCATTTGAAGATTCTCCTAATGGCAATTATGCTGCAAATTCAGATAGAAGATTAGTAGTTCAAATGAATTTATCCTCAATTGTAAGGCCGCTGCTTAAGTTTAACCATAAATATTCATTTGAACAAAACTATGATTATGGCTACGTCGATTATTCTTCTGATAATTCTACTTGGGGTAATGGTACTGATGTTAATATTCCTTTAGCATCATTTACCGGAAATAGCGGCGGTATTTGGGAAGCAGAAGAATTTGACTTAGGCGCTCTTTCGCAACAGTCTGCAGCATTTTTAAGATTTACTGTCGGCTCAAATGGACCTGGGATTCAGCAGGATGGATGGCATTTGGATGATATTCAAATTATGGACAATAAGAAAATTACCGCTATACCATTTATCGATAGTGTTGAAGTAGATAGCGATTCTAAAACATATTGGATTGCCGGCATATATAAAATTAGTATTGCAAATGCCCGTAGCGGTCAACAAGTTTGGTATTGCCCACAGAACAATGGCCAGTGGAATTTTATTACTTTAAGAGGAGTAACAGATTTATCAAATGCACCTAAACCATATGTTTCTTTCTGGGTGAAAAGGAATGATGGCGGCGGCGGCTATTACCGCTTGGATGCTTCTAGTGACGGAGGGCAAAATTGGTATAAATTTCCACAGCAGTACTTTAGCGGAGATTATACACATGGTTTATATTCCCTAGCCCTAGCTGATCATGATTTTAGAACGAAGAATGTACTTATCAGAATAGGTGTTTATGCAAATTCTGGCGCTTATTATCTTGATGACATAGAATTTGCAGATTCTACCGGATGGGTTACCGGCTTTAAGAACAACGGATTAAATAATGTTCCAAAAGAATTCTCATTAAGTCAAAATTATCCTAATCCGTTTAACCCGTCAACTACTATTAGATATGCTCTTCCTTCCGAATCTAAAGTAAAATTGTCTGTATATAATTTACTAGGTCAATTAGTAACAACTTTAGTTAATAATGTAGAACAAACCGGCTATCATGAAGTTGTTTTTAATGCATTAAATTTAGCTTCCGGTGTTTATTTCTATACAATTGATGTTAAATCGACGGATGGAAAACAAAATTTCCAATCGGCTAAAAAATTAATTTTAATGAAATAACCCAGTAAAAATTTCAATTAAGGGAGCTAGTTTTTAGCTCCCTTTTTCTTTTATTACCCGCAAATATCTAACTTTTACTCAAAAGATTTTATCATTATCTTTACTTTTATTCTTTTAAACTAATGGATTATTAAATAATGGTAAATCTTTCTACTAAAAGGCTTAATACATTAAAATCAAAATTTAAAGGATTAAAAATAGCAGTTGTGGGCGATATGATGCTCGATTGTTATTTCCGGGGTGATGTAAAAAGAATTTCTCCCGAAGCTCCGGTTCCTGTTGTGGAAGTAGAAAATGAATTTTATAGATTCGGCGGAGCTGCAAATGTTGCATTAAACATACTGAAACTGGGAGGTATACCAAGACCTATCGGTGTTATTGGATATGATAATTACGGAACAATTTTTTCTTCATTAATAACTGAAAGCGGAATTATAGATGATGGAATAATCGTCGATGAATCGAGACCGACAACTGCAAAAACAAGGGTTATCGCCGACAGTCAGCATGTAGTAAGGATAGATAAAGAAAGTAAGCAGTATCTGAATAAAGAAACTCAAAATAAGGTTTTTAATTATATTCGGGAAAATATCAAGCAACTTGACGGAATAATTTTACAGGATTATAACAAAGGAGTCCTTACTCCTTCATTAATCGAAAAAATAATAACCTTAGCTAATAATAATAAAATTCTTATAACTGTTGATCCCAAGTTTAATAATTTCTTCGCCTATAAAAATGTAACTGTTTTTAAACCCAATCGTAAAGAGGCTGAAGATGTTCTTGGCATAAAAATTAAAAACGACGAAGATATATCCGAAGTCGGCAGAAAGCTTCTTGAAAAATTAAATGCAAAAAATATTCTGCTTACTCTTGGCGAAGGCGGTATTGCGGTTTTCGAAAAGGGAATGGCGGAAAAACGCATGCCTACAAAAGCGCGTAAAGTAGCTGATGTTTCGGGTGCAGGTGATACGGTTATTTCAACATTAACAATGGCTATTGCTACAGGTGCAAATATTATGGAAGCCTCCTACCTTGCTAATTATGCCGGCGGTTTGGTTTGTGAAGAAGTGGGTATCGTCCCGATTGAGCTTGATAAGTTATTCGATACTGTTTTGGAAGAAAGATAATGGACGGATTAAAAACTTTAGAAGAAATAAAAGCTATCCGCAGAAAACTAAAAGAAGAAAATCTTAAAGTGGTTTTTACAAACGGCTGTTTCGATCTTATACATGCAGGTCATGTCGATTATCTTTCAAAAGCAAAAGCGTTAGGGGACGTTTTAATTGTAGGATTGAACAGCGATGCTTCCGTGAGCAGAATAAAAGGAGATAAGCGTCCTATATTACTGGAAAATGAAAGAGCGTTTATTTTGTCGAATTTAAAACCAGTGAACTATGTAACCATATTTGATGAAGATACTCCTGCACGGTTGATTCGGGAACTCATCCCGGACATTTTAGTAAAAGGTGCAGACTGGCCGATGGATAAAATTATAGGCAGAGATATTGTTGAAGCCGGAGGCGGAGAAGTTAAAACCATAGAGTTTGTAAATAATCAGTCAACTTCGAATATAATTAAATCCATTTTAGATAGATATAAAAGTAAAAATTAAGAATTACTTTTAGTCTGATATAATAAAGAATAATATCTTAACTAAAAGACACATTGAATTTATATTGGCTTTCATTAAAATAAGTCAATGAATGTTATAATTAATTCTCTTTCGTTTATCTCTTGAAAAAAAACAAAGAAAAAATATTAAAAAAGCGAACGCTCTTTCATAGAATTGTCAATGTATTCTTATATATCGGGATATTTATACTCTTTCTCTTTCTAATAGCTTTCGGCTTTAGTCAAACATCGACTTTCCGGAATTATCTTAGAGAGAATGTAATTACTCTGGCTAATAAGGAATTAAACGGGCATTTAAATATAGGTAAAATAGACGGTACGATTTTTACTTCCCTCATTTTAAGAAATACAGAAATTAATATGGGACAGGATACATTACTTAATGCAAAACTTATTGAAGTAAAAACCAGTCCGCTGCAAATATTTTTTAAAAGAATCTTCGTAAGAAAAATTTTAATTTCCGATGCAAAGGTTGCTTTTAAGATTGATCAATCGGGAAATTTAAATGTTTCAAAGTTATTTCCGCCTTCTCCGAAAGATACTTCACATTCAAAATTTCCGTTTAAGATAGAAGTTCCGGATTTAAATTTGAAGAATATTAATTTCAGACTTCAAGATTATAACAAAGTAGAAAGTAATCAGGTATACAGCAGTCTCAACTTACATGACTTAAGAATTAATAATTTAAACCTTTCTCTAAGTGCCTCGGCAGATATAAAAAACAATGAATATAAATTGAAGATTGATAAATTCTCTTTTCAGCCTAACCTGAAGAATTTTGATCTAAAAAATTTTACCGGTGAATTTTTTGTTAGTCCTAAGGTAATACTTGTTAACAGTTTTAAACTAATTACCGATTCAACAGATCTATCGCTAAGTGCTCAACTAAAAGATTTTAATTTATTCGATAGTACTGCATTTTCAAAAATCGATAGGGCGAGGCTTAATATTAATTTGAAAGCTAAAAAATTTAATTTAAATGATTTGTCTTCTTTTATTGCTCCTACAAAAATATTACAGGGAACAGCTTATGTCAATTTGGAATCTTATGGGAACTTTAGACAATTAATTATAAGACATCTGGATGTAAATTATCTTAATACTTCACTGAAAGCTAAAGGAGAAGTAAGAAATTTATTAAAGCCCGGTAGAATGTTTATTTCCACTTCGTTTTTCGATTCGCAAGTAAACCAATTGGATATACATCAATTACTTCCTTCAATCGGTATTCCGGCATTTAAAAATCTGGGAATAGTTCGTTTAGATACTCTAAATTTTCAAGGTAATCCGCTTAATTTTAATTCAACTGCATTTTTAGCAATGGCCGGCGGGACCGCTCATTTTGATGCTTCGATGAATTTCAAAAATGCAAATCCGTCATATAACATAAATTTAAAAACAAATAACTTGAATCTCTTCCCATTTACCGGGATAATTACAAATTTAAATTCCAATATTAAAATGAAAGGCAGTGGATTCTCTCCGCAAAAGCTTAATTCATCATTAAAGTTTATTGCCGACGGCTCAACATTTGCTGGAAATAAAATTGATACCTTAAGATTTACGGCTAATGCTTCAAAAAAGAATATTGCTTTTAACTTAATTTCCTCCTCCGATACTACCGGTGCGGATTTAAATGGCTCTTTTAATTTTGTAAATCAGAATAAACCGTCGTATGAATTAAAGGGTACGGTTAGGAATCTCAATTTAGCGGATTTTACGCATGACTCTTCTTTGAAAAGTAATTTGAATTTTAAGATGGATGGAAGCGGCGATAATTTCAATCTTGAAAAGACAAGCCTTTTCTTGACAATGGAATTGAACAAATCCATGATTAAAGGAGTTAATATCAATAATGCCCGTGCAATATTTGATATTCGCAGCAACGATAACGGCGAGAGAGTAATAAATATAATCTCGGATCTTGCCGACATAACCATTATAGGAAAATACTCAATTCAGAATTCGGTTAGTCTTCTTGCCGATGAGGCAGGTGTATTGGTACAAGCCGTTAAATCAAAAATTTATAATATAACCAACCCGGATTCAAGTTTTACCCGTCAATTAGCTGCAGGTGTTGCGGTACTGCAGAATCAGAAACCTGAGCAGATGGTGATTGATTCGGCTTCATCATTTAAATATACTATCGAATTTAAAAATTTCGACTTGCTTTCGCTATTATTGGGCAGCAACCAGCTAAGTTTGGATGGTGATATGAGCGGCGAAGTTAAAACAGATACTCAGGGAATACAAATGTCTGTTAATACTAATCTTAATTATTTAAAATATTTGGATGCCGGCAATATCTTTTTCCTTTCAAATTTTAACATTGGATTAAATCTTTCGAATGATTACAATGCTAAATCACTTTCTGATATAAAAGGCAGTCTAAAATTAACGGCAGACAGAATTTATGAAGGCGGTGATTTTCATAATATTAACCTTTATGTAAAATTATCGAAAAATATAGTTGATGTAAATTTTTCCGGCCAGCTTAAAGATAATATGGAAACAAGTATTGACGGAAATATTGACCTGACAGATGATATTATTAAATTGAATCTGGATACGCTTAATTTTAAGTATAATAATTTTGCGCTCATAAACAGCGGTAATGTGAAAATAAATTTTTCCAGGGATAAAATTTCCGTAGATCACTTTAAACTTGTAAGAAATAACGGCGAAATCAGCATGAACGGTTTACTGTTAAGAAACGGTAACCAGGATTTAAAACTTGCAATAAAAAATTTTAGCGGAAGTGACATTACGACCAATCTTTTGAATAATAAGCCTGAAAATAGTCTTGGTGCAAATGTTCATATGAATGCTGAGATTAGGGGGAATTATGCTGATCCTATAATGGATCTGAATTTTGCAGCAGACAGCGTTAGATTCAGAAAAAATGTATTCGGATCACTTGTTAGCAACCTTTCTTATAAAAACCAAAACTTATCCGTTGATGTAAGATTTTTAGACTCACTCATATATAAAAATATGCCTGCACTTAAAATATCAGGCAACGTTCCTATTGACCTTGCATTTACAGGTGTTAAAGAGAGATTTAAAAAATCTAGACCAATCAATTTAACTTTAAATGCAAAAGATTTTGATTTAGGTACCCTTGGTAATATAGTTCCGCAAATAAGCCAGCTAAACGGCAGACTAAAAGCAGACTTAGTTTTAACCGGCACACCTTCAAATTTAAATCCTGCGGGACAAATAGAAATTAATAATTTAGGTTTCCGGGCTAATGTAAATAATCTGCAATATACGGGAGGCATTAAGTTAAATATTAAAAATCATAAAATAGCTATTGATAGTTTGTTAATAGCTAATGCTTCCGGGACTCCGGGCGGAGGAGTTATTACGGGAAGCGGAAACATAAATCTAAATAATTTTGAAATAGCCTCAATGAGTGCTGAAATTGGGGGCAGCTTGAAAGTTTTAAGTGAGAATTCCAAGGCAGTAAGCCCGAGTTTGTACGGTGATCTGGTTATTCAGACAAATAATGAAATTACCTATAATATGGATTCAAAAGGATCATTTATTAATGTTCCCATAGTAGTAAAAGAAGCAAAGCTTACTTTCCCGCCGAGACAGTCTGCATATCAAGGTTCTGGCGATAATATTTTTTACAGGTATGTAGTGGACTCGACTAAAATAAATAAAAATGAAAGAGAATTTGAAAATTTAATTGAACTTTCCAACAAAATGAACGCCGGAAACATAGAAGAATCCAAAGAGAAAACAGGTACATTGGGATATAGTGTAAATATTAAAGTACAGAATGAAGCTACCATAAAATTTGTACTTTCAAGGGAATTTGACCAGAGCCTAACAGCGGTTATACGTGGAAACCTTCAATATGATAATATTGGAGGAAGGTCGAATACTCAGGGAGAATTGAATTTATTGGAAGGTTCTACTTTGCAGTTATTTAAAACTTTTGAAGCAACAGGGTCCATCCGGTTTGAGAGTCAAATAAATAATCCGAATTTGAATATTCTGGCAACCTACACAAATTATTATACACCGCCTAATCAGGAAAATAAAGAAGAGCAAGTTGAAGTTACAATTAAACTTAGCGGCCCGTTAAGTGATCTTTCAAAAAATCTTACTCAAAGTAAGAATAGTATAAAAGTTTATGTTGGATCTGAAAACATCGCTAATAATAAACCTGATCCCACTAAAGATGTTACCGATGCTATAATATTTATTTTATTCAATAAATTTGCCAATGATTTTACTGCGCAGCAATCTCAATCTGGAAATGGTCCGTCAAATGCCTTAAGCGGTATTACTTCAAGCACTACTGCTTCCATGGCTGGATCACTGTTAGGCGGAGTTTTAAATCAAGTTTCCGGCGGTGTTGTGGGCGGTGTTGAGTTAAGAAACGTAGGTTCAATAACTAAATTTAATTTAGTTGGTAAGGTAAAAAATGTCCGCTATTCAATCGGAGGAGCAACCGGAGGGGCAACTTCCGTATTTCAGGATTTTAGCCAGGCCAATGTAATGATAGAAATTCCGATTATTCAAAATTTTGTTATACGTTTGGAAAGGAAAGATGCAGTTACTCAAACGAGCATATCTAACGAGATGATAAACGAACTCGGCTTAAAATACAGGTTTGAATTTTAATGAAAAAGAAAATCATTTCCTTCTTTAAAAAAAATCCCGGCAGAGAATTTAAAAGCAAAGAAATTGCAAAAAGACTAAATATTAATTCCGATCACGAATACAGCTCCTTAAAATCTCTCCTTTATGATCTTTACCATGAAAATTTTTTAGTAAAAAAAGGCAAAAAATATAAATTAAATAACCTGCCGGAGACAAACAAAGTTACGGGGATTTTGCAGATTGTTAACGGAAGCTACGGCTTTGTTGTTTTAAAAAATTCGAGAATGAAAGATATTTTTATTGCTGCCAGGAATTTGGGAAATGCTTTTAACGGTGATACCGTTGAGGCTGTACTGTTTGCAAATAAAAAAGGAAAAAATTTTGAAGGGCAGATTGTTAAGGTAATTGACAGGCATAAAAAGGAAATTGTCGGAACTCTAAAAAAATCAAAATCATTTTATTTTATTGAGCCGGATGACATTGCCGTTCATAAAGACATTTATATCGATAAATCTGATTTAGCCGGAGCTGAAGAAGGCGATAAAGTAATTGCAGGGCATATCTCATGGAATAATTCAATGCTTAATCCGGAAGGTAAAATTATTGAAGTTATAGGCAAAGCCGGTTCATTCGATACGGAAATTGCATCAATTGCAAGAGAGTTTAATATTATATATAAATTTCCGCCAAAGGTTTTACACGAAGCCAATGAAATCGAACTTAATATCACCCGGGAAGAAATTAACAAAAGAAAGGATTATAGAAATAAAGCAATATTTACGATTGATCCTGAAGATGCAAAGGATTTTGATGATGCACTTTCAATCGAAGAATTGGATAATAATAATTATTCCGTAGGAATACATATTGCCGATGTTAGTCATTATGTAAAATCCGGATCGCCTATTGATAAGCAGGCGTTAAAAAGAGGAAACAGCGTGTATTTGGTCGGTAAAGTAATTCCTATGCTGCCTGAAAAATTATCCACCGACATTTGTTCGCTTGTTCCCGCCGAAGATAGATTAACTTATTCCGTAATTGTGGAAATAACAAAGCGCGATAAAATAGTAAACTATGAAATTGCAAAGACAATAATAAATAGTAAAAGACGTTTTAATTATGACGAAGTACAAGGGATAATTGAAAGTGGTGAGGGTGAATTTAAAAATGAGATTTTTATATTGAATAAGTTGGCTCAAACACTGCGAAGGAAAAGGCTGAAAGAGGGAAGTATCGAATTTTTTACTCCCGAAGTTAAATTTGAACTTGATAGTAGTGGAAATCCAACCCGTATTTACAGAAAAGAAATTAAAGACAGTAATATGTTGGTTGAGGAATTTATGCTCTTAGCTAATAAAATTACGGCTAAGCACTTTGGAATGCCGGCAAAAGGGAAGCCAAAACCTTTTATCTATCGTGTGCATGATCTTCCTGATAACGAAAAAATTAATGAATTCGCTTTGTTTGTAAAATCGTTGGGATATTCTTTTGATCCGAATGCTTCTTCAAGATCAAATCAATTCCAAATATTAATTCAAAATGTTAAGGGAAGTGAAGAAGAAACTTTAATAAATGAACTGGCCATCAGGTCAATGGCTAAAGCAGTTTATTCTGTAAATAATATAGGGCATTACGGTTTAGGATTTAAATATTATACTCACTTTACTTCGCCTATACGCCGTTATTCGGATCTTATTGTACATAGACTTATGTACAAATATTTAAATTCAGATGGTAGTATCAATTACTCTTTAAGTGAACTGGATGAAATTAGCGATCATATTTCCGCTTGTGAAAGGAATGCTGTTGATGCCGAAAGATTATCCGTAAAACTAAAACAAATTGAATATTTAAGTGAGCATTTAGGTGAAGAATTTAGTGCTATAATTTCTGGGCTTACTCATTTTGGAATTTTTGTTAAAATTATTGATATATTGGCGGAGGGATTAATCAGGCTGCGGGATTTAGAGGGAGATTTTTATTTATATGATGAAAAAAAATATGCATTAATTGGCAGAGCTACAAAAAAGCAATTTCGTTTAGGCGATCATGTACGGGTAAAGCTTGTCCGCGTCGATTTAGAAAAAACCGAGTTAGATTTTATAATTGCAGAATAATTAAAATTTAATATGAAAAAATTTCTATTAAGTTCTGTTTTTATTCTATTTATCTTAAATGCAGACATTTTTGCACAATTCGGTCAGAATAAAGTCCAGTATAAAAATATTACATGGTACTATATTCAGACCGATCATTTTGATATTTATTTCTCAAAAGAGGGTTCACACCTGGCCGAATTTACTGCAAAGGTTGCCGAAGAATCATTAGAATCAATTGAAAATAGTTTTAACTATAAAGTTAATAACCGAATTACTATAGTTGTTTATAATTCAACCAACGATTTTCAGGAAACCAATATAACCGATCAATATTTAAGTGAGGGTATAGAAGGATTCACCGAAATGTTCAAGAACAGGGTAGTTGTTCAATTCATGGGCTCGTATCCTGAATTCCGTCATTTAATTCATCATGAATTAACTCATGCGGTAATGAATGATTTTTATTACGGCGGTTCTTTGCAGAATGTTATTTCGAATAATATTTCTTTGAATCTTCCTCAATGGTTTAACGAGGGTATGGCGGAATATCAATCATTGGGCTGGGATATAAATACTGATATGTTTATTCGAGATGCTATAATAAATGATTATCTTCCTGATGTACAGCAGCTAAGCGGCTATTTAGCCTATCGAGGGGGAGAATCGGTTTTTCATTACATAGCATCTAAGTATGGGAGTGAAAAAATCGGCGAGATTGTAAATAAAATAAAAGGCTCAGGCAGTTTGCAGGAAGGGTTTAAATTATCTCTAGGTTTAACTCTTAAAGAATTTAATGAAAGATGGAAGAAACATTTAAAAAAAGTTTATTGGCCGGATATTGCAATAAGGAAAGATCCGGACGAATTTGCTAAACGGCTAACGGACCCGGAAGAAGGCGGCGGATTTTATAATACAAGTCCCGCAATTTCACCGCAAGGAGATAAGCTTGCATTTATTTCCAACAGAAATTTTTACTTTGATGTATTCATAATGAATACAATAGACGGAAAAATTATTAAACGTTTGGTAAAAGGAAATAGGAGTGCGGACTTTGAAGAACTTAATGTAGTAACGCCCGGTTTAAGCTGGTCTCCTGACGGTACTAAAATTGCCTTATCTGCAAAAAGCGACGGCAGCGATATTGTGTACATTATCAATGTTAATTCGGAAGATAGAGAAACGCTTCCGATTAAGCTAGACGGGATTCAAAGTCTTGCATGGTCACCAAATGGTAAGTATTTGGCATTTATCGGTCATACTCCGGTTCAGTCTGATGTTTATATTTATAATTTTAAGAATAAAAGTATAGTCAATCTAACTAACGATATATTTACGGATAATGACCCGGCATGGTCATCCGACAGCAAAACTATTTACTTTTCTTCGGATAGGGGGCACTATCTTACTGCTGCTTCGGTACAGGATACTTTTAAAATATATAATTATTTGCATCCTCATACCGATATATATTCAATAAATATTAGTACAAAAAATATTGAGCGAATAACGGATATGCCAAACAGCAATGAGTTTGCACCGGTCGTAGGTCCGCAAGGCAAAGAAATTCTTTTTATATCGGATTTGAATGGAATAAATAATATTTATAAAAAAAGAGTTCAACTTAAACCGAATGATGCGGTAAAAGATATTATTGATCTTCCGGCTAATCCGATTACCAATTCATTGAACGGCCTGTATCAATTAACTATTTCAAAGGACGGTAATAAACTGGTTTTTTCCAGCCTTTATAAAGGTTCATACAATTTATTTTTATTGAATAATCCGATGAATATTAAACTGGATACAAATAAACTGGTACCCACTGTTTACATTACAAGTTTGGATAAGAAGGAAACGATGGTAAGAGAAATTTCAAGCCATGTTATTCACGAAGTTGATTCTGCGCAAAGCAATACTCCTATTATGAGTGATGAAAACAAATCCGGTACTACACATCTATACGGCGATTCTGTTCAGATAGATTTTAATAATTATGTCTTTGGTGATACTAATACCGTGAAGGCAAATATCAAAAGCGATACCGTAAACTCCAAATTTAATCTAACGGATAACTTGGATAAGCAGGGGAACTATAAAGTAAACAGATATAAAATCAATTTTTCTCCTGATATAGTTTATGCAAATGCCGGATACAGTTCGCTTTACGGATTGCTCGGCACTACTATTTTATCGTTTAGTGATGTTTTAGGGAATTACCGTATTATTGGTCAAACCAGTTTACAAATAGACTTAAAAAATAGTGATTATGGTATAGCTTATTTTTATTTAAAACAAAGGCTTAATTATGGAATTGAAGCCTTTCATACTGCAAGGTTTGTTTACCTGGATAGAGGCGGACTTGCAAATTTATTTAGATTCAGAAACTATGGAGCCGTTATTTCGTTAAGTTACCCTTTAAATAGATTTTACCGTTTGGCAGGCGGGTTAAGCTGGTTAAATGTTTCTATGGAAAATTTGGATGATCCGAACGAACCCTACCGGAAAGATAATTACATTGTACCTTCATTAAGTTTTATACATGATAATTCTCTTTGGGGTTATACAGCACCTATTGATGGTACAAGATACCGTTTTGATGTAATGGCAACCCCGGGTTTGATAGCTAAAGATTTAAATTTTTATTCTATTCTCGGAGATTACCGCACTTATTTCAGATTTTGGTACAATTATTCTTTTGCTTTCCGGTTAGCCGGAGGATATTCAGGGGGGCATAACCCGCAAAGATTTTTTCTGGGAGGTGTAAATAACTGGATAAATAGAGATTTTGCAACCAACACAATTCCGCTAAATTCTCCTTCGGATTTCGCCTTTCTTACCGCAGCACTTCCGCTGCGCGGATATGATTATGCTCAGGAGATAGGAACCAGATACGGATTAATGAATATGGAATTAAGATTCCCGTTGATTAGGTATCTCCTTTCAGGTGCTTTGCCTATCTTATTCAGCAATATTATGGGTGATATATTTTTTGATGCCGGTACTGCCTGGAATTATAATAAACAGCTTCAATTATTCGATAGAAATGAAAACGGCCGTTTGGTTACAAAAGATTTATTATGCGGTACAGGTGTCGGGGCCAGAATCTTCCTGCTTTATTTTCTTGTAAGATTTGATGTAGCTTGGGCATATAATTTTAACCAATTTTCAAGCCCAAAGTATTATATTTCCCTTGGCACCGATTTTTAGATATATCTTCTTTTATGTATAATTAAAGCGTTTGAAAACTCAAAAACTTTAAAATACTTTTTCTCTACTCCGGTTTAATAAAATTTTCAATCGTATTTTATTTTGAGGCAGGTTTTGGTTTGCTTTTAACCGAAGATTTGCCGGAAGATGTAGTATTGGATTTATTTTTATAATCGGTTTCATAAAATCCGGTACCTTTAAAGATAGGACCTAAACCCGGGCCTATCAGCCTTTTTACATTCCCTTTACATTTTGGACATACTTTGACCGGTTCAGCGCTCATGGATTGGAATAACTCAAATGTGTACCCGCAATCATTGCATTTATATTCATACGTAGGCATTTTGCATCATCTTAAAAATTTAGGGTGAAACTTAATGAAAAATTCCTAAAAATTCTATAAATTAACTTATAATGTTATCTTGATTACGTATATTTTTACACCCAGTCAAAATAGGTTTTATCGAGTTTTCTAAATTTTATACTGCTTAAAAAAGTGAAAAAATTATTAGTCCTTTTGATCTTATCCCTTTCCTTCAGTGGATGCATAAACTATATTCAAGACGTTCAGCTATATGCAGATGGTTCCGGGTCAATGAGTATTATTTTTTGGACTAAGATACCCGATAATGAGAGTCCAAAAATTCTTGATAAAATCGGGATCGGTATTTTTAACCCGGATTCTATTAGATCGGAATTCTCCTCGAAGTTTACTAAAATACAAAGCATAAAAGTTTACACAGATACAACCGACAGCACAACACACGCCGTTATTAAATTATCCTTTACACATATTGATTCCCTTAATAAAACAAAAGCATTTTCTTCTTCCGATTTTGCCTTGAAAAACGGTGCGGAAGGACTAAAAATTTTCACTCAATTTATTCCGCCTATTGCAACAGGATTTGGCGTGAACGGCAATTCATTCCATGTTACTTATAAATATACTTTCGGCGGCTATATTGTTTCCGATAATTCTACTTCAAAAGACGGAAGAACACTTATTTGGGATTATACATTGTCTCAGATAGGCAGCGGTAAAACAATTTCGGTTACTTTTAGACCTTTTAAATTGAAAGAAACCCCTCCATGGATTTACGCTTTATCAGGTTTAGTCTTATTAATTGTAATAATCTTCCTTTTAAGGAAAAAGAAGGATTAGCCGGTAAAGAAGAATCTGAATAAAAAAAGTTAGGAATTCCAAGAGTAAGAGTTTATTGACTTACCAAAGGGTTTTAATTATATTTAATGTCTATTTTAAAATAATTTGATGAATTTTATATAGTTTATGTTACCTAATGATTATAAAATTTTTTCAGGAAGTTCAAACCGGCCGTTAGCTGAAAAAATTGCTGTGAAGCTCGGTAAATCATTAGGGGCAGTGGAATTAAAAAGATTTAGCGACGGAGAAATTTGGGTTAAGTATGGAGAAAATATTCGCGGTTCGGATGTTTTTATAATACAACCGACAAATCCTCCGGCAGATAATCTTTTAGAACTACTCATAATGGTTGATGCTGCAAAGAGAGCTTCAGCCAAAAGAATTACAGCCGTTATCCCTTATTTCGGGTATTCAAGGCAGGATAGAAAAGATCAGCCCAGGGTATCTATAACTGCTAAACTAATTGCAAACCTTATTACCGTTGCCGGTGCCGATAGGGTAATGACTATGGATTTGCATGCTGCCCAAATACAAGGATTCTTTGATATTCCTTTTGACCACCTTTATGGTTCGCCTATGTTTATAGGTTTACTGGAAAATTTAAAAGAAAATCTGGTGGTTGTCTCTCCCGATGTAGGAGGAATAAAAATTGCCAGATCTTATGCAAAAAGGCTGCATGCTGATCTGGTTGTTATTGATAAGAGAAGACCGAAACAAAATTTAGCAGAAGTTGTTCATATAATTGGAAGTGTTGAGAACAAAGATGTTTTATTAGTAGATGATTTAATTGATACCGCCGGGACTTTTGTCGGAGCGATTGAAGCACTTAAGAAAAATGGAGCTCTAAATATTTATGGCGCTGTTACTCATCCGCTTTTCTCCGGACCGGCAGTAGAAAGAATAAATAAGTCACAGCTTAAAAAATTATTTGTCTCTGATACAATTGAATTTACTCGAAACGGAGACTCTGATAAAATTACTATTGTAACTGCTTCCGACCTTTTTGCCGAAGCAATTAAAAGAACGTATTTAAATGAATCAATTAGCTCATTATTTGATATAGATAAAGGATAAAATTAGAACTTGGAGAAAAAATGGAAAAAGTAATATTAAAAGCAAATATTAGAGAGACAAATAACAAATCTTTTAGAAATAATCTGCGTAAAAGCGGCAGAATTCCGGGAGTATATTACTCTAAACATGAAAAACCGGTTTCAATCGATGTATTGGATAAAACAATTAATCCTCTTATTTATACAACCGAAACACATTTAATTTCACTGCAAATTGAAGGGCATAATGATATTGATTGTGTAATTAAAGATGTTCAATTCGATCCTCTTACCGACAAAGTTGTTCATTTTGATTTATTAGGCCTCACTTCCGGCGAAACATTCGAGTTTGAAGTCCCGGTTAAGTTTCATGGAAGTCCGGTAGGTATTAAAGAAGGCGGAGTTTTGCAGACTTTCCTGCATAAGCTTGATATAGAATGTCTTCCTGCAGATATTCCGCAACATATTGATCTGGATATACAGGATCTAAAAATTGGGGATGCGATTCATGTTAAAGACGTAAAAATGGATAACATTACAATTTTAAATCCTGAAGGTACTGTTATTGTATCGGTAACTCATCCGAAAGCTGAAAAAGAAGAAACAACTGAAGAAGTTGAAGAAGCTGCTACTGAACCTGAAGTTATCGGCAAAGAAAAGACTGAAGAAGAAGAGTAAATTTATTAAAAGTGCGAGTTATACTTGGGATTGGAAATCCCGGAAACCGGTATAAGTTTAACAGGCATAATGTAGGATTTATGCTGTTAGATTATCTTGCGGAAAAGTATAGTCTTAAAATGATCCCTTCAAAAAATGATTATTTCTATTGTGAAGGAAAATTAAACAACTCCGAATACTCACTTATTAAACCATCAACCTATGTAAACAACAGCGGAATTGCAGCACTTGCTGCCGTAAACCATTACAATGTTGATGTTACGGAATTGCTGGTTGTTCATGACGATATTAATCTTGATATTTCCGTAATTAAGACTAAAATTTCGGGAGGCGACGGCGGACATAACGGTTTAAACTCTATTATTTACCATTTGATTTCAGATCAATTTCCTCGAATCAGAATAGGAATAGGGAACAATTTTAGACAGGGAGAAATGGCTGATTTTGTACTATCCGACTTTAATTCCGAAGAAAAACCTAAATTGGATGAAATTATCAAAACTGCCGCTTTCCTTAGCGAAGAGTTTATTAAAGGCGGGATAAAGCAGTTATTAGATGCGAATAGCAAATTATCAAACATGAAAAATGAGAATTTATAGGAATGTATTGGAATTGGAAATTTCCGTAAATCCTAGAAATTCACGTTAAAAATACTTGTAATTACGTACTTATTTAAATAAATTTAGTGCTGTTTTTAATAAAAATATTTATCAACCCCTGCTCTCATGGAAGGATGAGGGCCAAATGACCAAAGGAGGTGAATTGACATTATGAATACGAACGTCTATGAAAGCGCAGTAATGATTAATGCTGCTTTAGATGATGAACAAATTGGATCGATAATTTCTCATATAAAAGACACCATAACAAATAATGGCGGGGAAATTAGGGAAATTGAAGATTGGGGAAGGAAAAGACTGGCCTACATGGTAAAGAAAAGTAAAATCGGTTATTATGCCATCTTTAGATTTAACGCTCCCTCAAATATTATTGCCAAACTCGAAAGAACCTACTCCCTTGATGAACATATCTTAAGGTATCTAACCATTAAATTAGATAATGATGCTATAGAGTATTTGGAAAAAAACAAAATTAGTCCTACAAATGATGAAGCGGATATTTCTTCTTTTAATTCGAATGAAGTAATAGTAGAAGAAACTGAAACTGAAGATGAAGAAAAAGATGAGAGTGAATAATAATTAACAACTTACGATTAAGTATGGAGGAAAAATCATGGCCGATTTGAAGATGCCCGAAGTGAACTATGTTATTGTATCCGGTAATTTGACTAAAGATCCTGTTTACAGACAAACTACCAATAACACTCCTGTTGTAAACTTTTCCATCGCATCTAATAGAAAATTTAAAGATGGATCTAATCAATGGCAGGAAGATGTTTGCTACGTTGGCATTGTTGCTTGGAACAAGTTGGCAGATAGTTGTCATGCTAGACTTAGAAAAGGATCCGCTATTCTTGTAGATGGCGAGCTGCAAAGTAGAAGCTGGAAATCTGAGGAAGGTCATAATAGAAGTATCGTTGAAATCAAAGCCAGAAGAATACAATTTCTAAATAGAAAAGGTAAATTGAACGGCGGGAATAATGGAACGGAAGAACAAAATGAAGAAATGGAAGATCTTATTTCCGAAGATGAAAGCGTAGATTATACTGAAGATTCATTTGATAAATTTTTAACTAATGAAGAATCTGATTTAATAAAGTAATTTGGTGAATAAAATGAGAAAAGAAATTAAAACAAAAAAAATCTGTCGGTTTACTCAAAATAAAGTAAAATATATTGACTATAAAGATGTTAAGCTTTTACAAAAATATACAACCGAACAGGGTAAAATTATACCGAAAAGGATTACCGGAACAAAATCCAAATATCAAAGACAATTATCAATTGCTATCCAACGTGCAAGACATATGGCTTTACTGCCTTATGTCTCGGATACCGTTCGATAGCATATTAGAGGAGATAAAATGAAAGTAATACTAAGACAAAATTATGAGTCTCTGGGGCAGATAGGGCAATTAATTGATGTAAAAGAAGGATATGCAAGAAATTTTTTAATTCCCAGAAAAATCGCATATGCTGCCTTAGAAGGTAATATCCGTGCTCTGGAAGAAGAAAAGAAATCAGTTGAAAAAAAGAAAAAGCAGGAAATAGAAGCAGCAGAAAAGCTTTCTTTGGAACTTGAGAAAGTTTCCGTAACTATTTCCGTTCAAGTCGGAGAAGAAGATAAAATCTTTGGTTCCGTAACTACCCAAATGATAGCCGATGCATTAAAGGAAAAGGGTTATGAGATCGATAAAAGAAAGATTGAAATCGAAGAGCCGATTAAATCCTTAGGAATTTACGGTATAGCTATAAAGCTTCATCCAAATGTAACAACTAATGTAAAAGTTTGGGTGGTTAGACAATAAGCACTAACATATTTAAATTAAAAAAGGAAAGCTTTTATGCTTTCCTTTTTTTATAACTTTTAATTAAATACCCGTATTATCTAACTTTTATTTGCTTGTCTTTTATTAGTTTTGCGATATCGGAAGTCCCGCTTTTTGAAATATTTTTAATAGCTTTGGTAGAAAGCTTTAAAGTCACAAACCTATTCAATTCCTGTACCCAAACTCTCTTTTTCTGAAGATTGGGTAAAAATCTTCTTTTTCTTCTATTATGAGCATGAGAAACGTGATTTCCAGTTATTGGACCTACACCGGTTACCTGACATCTTCTTGACATTTAAAACTCCTTAAAACGCCCTTATTTTTAAATTTGAACAACAAATATAATAAAATTTTTTAAAAAAAATAGCCTCAAATTAAATTAATTTTCATTTATTAAAAAAATAACGTGACTAACGAAATTACCCGCTCTTAGGTTATTGACTATTAATTAAAGCTTTTTATATTGCTATTAAATCAATGAATTTTCTTATAAAAATAAACATTCTAAGCAGGAACTTACCAAAGTTATCATTTCATATAAAATAGTTAAAATATCCTCAATTGAAAGGAGTTAAAAATGGAGTATTACGAGCTTCATCCTGAAAATCCTCAATTACGTTATATCAATAAAGCTGTTGAAGTTCTGCGCAAGGGAGGGGTAATTATTTATCCTACGGATACCGTTTATGGAATAGGTTGCGATATTTTTAATCGAGATGCACTTGAGAGAATTTTTTCAATAAAAAATGACGGCAGTACGAAACTTTTTAGTTTTGTTTGTGCGAATTTAAAAGATATATCAAATTATGCCAAAGTCTCGGATTATGCATATAAAACAATGAAGCATTTGCTGCCGGGTCCTTATACTTTTATTTTACCTGCAGCAAAGCTGGTTCCTAAAAAATTATGGAGCAATAGAAAAACTGTCGGAATTAGGGTTCCCAATCATTCCGTCACTTTAAAATTGGTTGAAGAGCTGGGTAATCCGATAATAAGCACCAGTGTTACAAGCAGAAAAGGCGAGGTTGTAATCGATCCCTTTGATATAAAAAACATATTTAATTCACAGGTTGATTTAATGCTTTCTTCGGGTAATCTTGCCGGGAGTCCTTCAAGCGTAATTGACTTAAGTATGGAGGAGCCGGAGGTTATAAGAGAAGGTGCGGGCGATGTAAGCCTTTTTGTTTAGTTCTTTATTAAAAATGCCGGTTGAAACCATTATTATTCAACCGGCTGTTTTTATTTTACCCTGTAAACTTGTGTTGCCGAAGCCTGAGCCGTCGGCGTTAGAATTATTTCGTTAATATTAACATGCGCAGGCCTGGTTGCACAAAATAGGATTGCACTTGCAATGTCCTCGGGAGAAAGCGGTGTTAAGCCTTCATAAACTTTCTTTGCCCTATCTTTATCCCCGGAAAACCTCACGTCGCTAAACTCGGTTAGCACCATGCCCGGGTCAACTTCGCTGACTTTTATATTTTTATCAAAAACATCCAGTCTAATTGATTTCGTTAATGCTTTAACTGCAAATTTTGTGGCGCAGTAAACATTGCCGTTTGCATAGGCTTCATGTCCCGCGGTAGAGCCTACGTTAATTATATGTCCGCTTTTTCTTTCAACCATTTTCGGTAAAATGAACCTAGTAACATACAACAGGCCTTTTACATTAGTATCGATCATTTCTTCCCAATGTTCTATTTCACCTTCGTATAACTTGTTGAAACCGCGTGCAAGCCCAGCATTGTTTATAAGTATATCTACGTTTTTAAATTCATCCGGGAACGATGAAATAGAATCCTCTACCTTTTCCTTATTGCGAACATCCAGTTCAAAACTGTATGTCTTAACTCCGAATTTGTTTTTTAAAAATTCTTCCAATTCAATTAATCTATTTGAGCGTCTTGCAGCTAAAATTAATGAAGCTCCTTCTTTAGCAAATTCCAAAGCGCAGGATTTTCCTATCCCGGATGATGCGCCTGTAATAAAAACAATTTTATCGGACAATAAACCCATAATATATTTACCTCAAGATTTTTTTGTAATAATTGGAATTGATTTTCTTATTCTCTTCGTTAAGATATTTATATAACCAAGAAGAATAAATAAAACAAAAAACATAAAAATTAATTTTTGATCGTATGAAAGCTCACCGTGACTGAGCAGCATCGACCAGTCCGTTTGGAAAGTCGTTTGAAAAAGTATTGAGAACAAGCCTAATACAGCCGTAAAAATTAAATATCCTACATTAATTAATTGAAAAACAATAATGGACGTTCTTAAGAAATTATTTGTAATTTTGTTATGCCATATTAAAGTAGCCTCTACCAGAAGTATGCTTAATATGAAAGGGGAAATAATAAGCATGATATATATATAAAAATTATGTACTTCTTTAATTGGAAAATTAACCGCCAGACGTATGCCGGTAAAATAAATATTAACCTTTTCGTTTAGAAGAAGAACCGCCAGCAATCCTTTAAATAATTGATCGAGAAAAAGAACGGCCAATAATCCTGCAATCATGCCGGTAATTATAGAATAGCTTTTCTTCAAATACAGCCTCTATATTATTTGTTTATCTTTCTATCCAGCTGGGCCTTTTTGTAACAAAATTAGGAGCAATAATTTGTGAAGGATATTCTTGGGAAATTACCTTTCTCCAGTACCTTCCATTAGTACTTCCTTTCCATGACCCCGGTTTGTTGTCATTATTCGTATCGATATTTAAAATCTTATCTTTCATTTTAAAGTACGAAGAAATATTAACTCCTGCAGAGCCGTTTTTATTAAAGTTCTCCACTTTAACAAGAAAAATGTTCTTTCCTTTTTTAAGATACTTTTTCACATCCAGAAGCTTAACTCTTTTGTACTCAACAGTCAACGATAAAGTTTTACGGGCATAAACTTCATCGACATACCGGCCGTTTATATAAAGCCGTGCGTAAGTATCGCCTATCAGCTGAATATAAGCTTCAGCGGGAATTTCCTTTAAACTAATCGATTTTTTAAATTCTGCCTTATTCGCGATCTTATATCTGCCGGTTTTTAGGTATATCCATTTTGATTTTATTAATGGCGAATACAGGGTATCATCCCCGGCTTTCAGAGAATCCTTTATTTCATTAAAGTAATCTTCCAGCCTGGCGAATTTATCGTTTATCAAATTAAGATTTGCGTTAACATAATATCTCTGCCATAAATAATCATATCTTCTTTCTAAATTTTTAAGCGAGGCCATATCATCATTAATCATATTTACAACATGAATATCGTTTCCCCGGGATTTTAAATAATCTTTATCATGAAGGAAAAATTCAGTTAATGTTTTGGATTTATACCAATAGTCGAGCGTTGTAATAAAGCGCAGAAGATCAAACTGGTCCTTATGCCTTTTTACCATTGGTTCCAGAGCATCAATATCATCTAAAACTTTAGGCAAATTCCAGTTCATCCATGTAATATTAATTACGGGGGATATCGGTTCTTCCCAGCTTGCTGGTTCATGAAATTCCAAAAGCGGATGACGCCAGAATTCATCCCATGTCATTTGGTTTAAAGGATTACTCAAAGATTCGTAAATATCCGGAATTCTCGGATCGTTAATTCCAAAGAAGTCGTAAAAAAAGTTTTTACTAAATTGAGAAAGGCTGCTTTCCTTAAAGTTCCAGGCGCACTGTGCCGACCATGCGTAGCCGAAATACAATAACTCCTTAAAAGTTTCCGCTCCGAAATCTCCCCAATTCGAATTTATCATTCCTTCGGCATTATTTTCAATACCTGCTTTTATAAAGTATTTGATATTCGGGAATGCATTAGCATTTGCAGGAAATGTGGTTGAAAAATTCCAGACGGAAGGCGAAACAAGGTAATTAAAGCCGGCATCTTTAAATGTTTGAGTTAAAGGATAATCAAAAGCCGGTTTATAATTCCAGTCTACTATAGTTATGTCTTTGGGTATCATTTTAAGGATTTTGGGGTGCGTTAAAATTATATCTCCGTACATCATTACTTTTTTGCCGTATTTTTTACACATGCTGTATATCTTTTTATAATAATTTGCATATACTTTTGATATGCCGTATTTCTTAACGAGATATTTACTTTTACCGAGGCCTACATCAAAACTTTCATCCGCGCCTATATGGAAATACTCTGAAGGAAACAATTTAAATACTTCTTTAAGCATGCTTTCTAGAAAAATATAAGTCGAATCACTGGAAACATTAAGTGATGCGGAACCCGGGAATTCCGCATACTTTAAAAACTTTTTTTGAGTAAGAATATTTTCAAAATGGCCGAGGGTTTGGAAAATCGGTATTACTTCGATAAAATATTTTTTTGCATAAGCTACCAATTCCTTTACTTCTTCAGGCGATAAAGCGCCTCTGTTTTTGCCTATATCCGGGTATTGGGGAAATTGAATCATATCTTCAAGATAAGGCATATAGACGTTCATTTTGTAGCGTGCAATGTTTCTTATGATTTTTTTAAAGTTCTTTAATTTTGATACCTGCCCGCGGCTTATATCGTCGGAAATTCCGCGGATTTTCATATCCGGCCAGTCGATAATTTTAACACACGGTAATTCCGGGGATTCGAGTTTATCAAGAAGCTGTATTAAACTCATTGTTCCGTAAAAAACACCTTTAGCCGATCGTGCTTCAATCCTAATTTCACTTTTATTAATTGATAACTTATAAGCCTGATCAATCACCGAATCGGAAGCGGAAGGAAAATTAGTAGTATCGTTAACAGCAAGAATTAAGTCTGCATGACCCGTATCGGTTTTTGCAATTGCAGAGGAAATATCTAAGGACTGTGAAAGAGCTTTTTCGATCAGCGAAGCGGTAAAATTTAAATCTTCTTTTTTACCTTCTAAAAATATTCTAACATTTTCGGGTAATTTGAAAATATCCTCACCGGTTTTAATTATTTGCGGGGTTGGTACAATCGTAAAATTATTTATTTGAGCGGGAACAGCTTTCATAAAAAGAAACGGTATGATTATCAGTAATAAATATTTCATTTGCCTTATATAATTTATAAAAATGCCACAATAAAGTTTTTGTTAAGATGCATTGCTAATATATTAAAAGTTGGAATTAATGTTTAAGTGATGTAAAAATTAAAGCGAGCTGATACAAGAATAATTCCATGTACCCATGCATTTATGCACCCGTCATTCATGCATTTAGTTTTTGCAACGGTTTTATACTACCGGAGCTATGCTTGATTACAATTTTATACTTATAGAATGTTTTTACTGCATTTAAACAAAAATATTATTAAGTTTTAATACACATAATTAGCCACGATATATTAGGGCGGGGATATGGTAACTACACAAGGACACACATGGGGCAAATCGAGATGAATAATAAGATTTGTAATAGAACGTAGATATGCCGATTCATGCACAATTATGCTCTTTAGATAGTTAATGCATGCAGTATAATTATAAGTTAGCTGCTTAAATTTAAAAATATACTTAATTATATCACTATGAAAACATTTACAATTATTCTGATGATTGCAATAGCATTTATCAATATTTATGGCCAATCCGATACTTCTGTGGTAAATAAAGCAAATCAACTTATAACAAATAAAAAATATAATTCAGCGTTCAAACTTCTTGAAAGTTATGACCCAAAGAATGAAAAACCAAACATTGTTTTACTTAAAGAAAATATTGCATTAAAATATTTTGTAACTAGTATTATGCATGAAATGTTTGCCTTCAAAGATCTAAAAAAAAATGAAGATATAATGGATTACCGGGGGAAAACCGGATCTTTTGATATGCATTTATTCCCTATTGATTCAGTACTTAATAAGTTAATTAAACTTCATCCCATGAATTGTAACTTGTATAAAGGGCTAGCAGAGTATTACTATCAAACGTATTTAAGCTATGGGAATCATTGGCTTAAAAATAAAACTGAACTTTTTAATCTAATTAAAAAAAACGATGAAAAAGTAATTAATTATAATTGTGCAGATTATTCAACATATTATGTTATGGGATTTATTTCCCTTACAAAGAAAGAATATAAAAAAGGATCGCAATTTTTCTTAAAGTCTATTTCACTGAATAAAGATTATGCTGATTCCTACTACAATTTAGCTTATTCATATCTTTATCAAAACGATAGAGACAGTGCCCTAAGATATGCAAAAATTTCTCTTAAAATGTACGATGATGTTAGCTCTAAAAGCGATGCGGCAATAATGATAGGAGAAATATATCTAGAGCTGGGTGATTCCTTAAACGCTTTAAAATACTATAAAACTGCTAATCAAATTGAACCGAATAATTATTATAATTTGAAACCGCTCATTTATATTTGTGCAGAAACAAATGATGCTAACACCTTAAATTTTACTAAGACATTCTTCAATTTAGCACCAGATAATCCAACCATATATAATGACCTTGCAAACATTTATTATAGAACCAATAAAGAAAATCAATTGGCAGAATTTTACAAAGCACAACTTCCGGTTTTTAGGGACAGCCTACTAATTACAGGTAATCTAAATTTTTACTTAGCTGAAATTTATCTTGATTCGGATAAAAAACTTGCCAAAGAATATTTTTTAAAAGCTAAAGAATTATTTAGCAAAATATATGATAAAAATAATAGCGTCTTTAATGCGATTGAAAAAGGAATAAAACAAACTGATGAGTAGTTAATTTTTAAATAATTATCAACATTTAGTTTCAAGAAAGTTGTTTGTTCCGGCACGCGACTTAAATGCTCCATAAGGAGTATATAATATGAAGAAATTCAAAGTACTTACTAATGGACCATAGGTTATTTGAGCCCCAGCATCTTTAATAAGTAAAATAAAAGTTACTGAAGGCAGCTTAATCGCAAGGCCGTTATGTACATAAATTATTGTATAAAATTCAAAGGTAAATTATGAGGTTAATAAATTCATTTATTTTTTCAATTATTGTCTTAGTACAAATAGTATTTGCTCAAAACTGGCATTCAATAGGACCTGCGGGCGCACCGTTATCAATATGTTTTTCTTCAAAATATATTTTGGCCGGAACAGAATATGTCGGAATTGCTAAATCTACTGATAATGGTGTCTCCTGGAAATTTGTCCAAGGTATACCAACTGGAAATACTTTTAACAATGCCGTTATGTGTATAAAACACGATCCTAATAATTCGCAAATTATTTATGCCGGAACAGGTCCGGACGAAACATCATCGGGAAATGGATTTTTTAAAAGTACCGATGGCGGAGAAACATGGCAAGTTAAAAATACCGGTTTGCCACAACAGCCAGCGGTACCGGAAATTTCTATTAATCCGTTTCACACTAATGAAATATATATAAATTGCCGTTCAAATTCCGGTTATAGTATTTATAGTAGTGTTGATAGTGGTGAAACATGGAATTTATTCTTTCAGGATCAGTATCTTATTTCTACTCTTATCTTTGATGCGATGGATTCAACTTTACAATATGCCATTGGTACAAATGGTACTGTTTACCGATGGAAAGACAGTAGCTATTCAAAGTTTATACCGTCATCAGATCCTTTTACTTATGAATCTCACCCTTGGACATTTCTTAATTCTAAGACCGGTTCACTTTTTTACGTAACTGAAACTAATCTATACATATGGAAAAATGACAGTGATTGGGTATCATTATTGAGCAATTTGCAGGAGAAAGGGGTGAAAATCACCGCTATAACTGATGCGACGATTAATCAACAAAGTGAAACAATTTTTATTTGTACTGATAAAGGGGTTTTTACAAGTATAGATGATGGTAGTAATTGGAATTTAAATGATTCCCTCGGAGATATGAAGATAAGTATAGATTCCGCTGAGGTCATGTTGGTTGGTTTTAATGGTTTATATCATTCAACTAACAATGGAAGTTACTGGTCTAAAATCTCAGATGGACCGAAAATTAGTTCGATTTACCAGACATCTATAATTCCAACATCGACTGGAGGCGTAATCTATGCCATAGGAAATGATAACAGCTTTTTAATGACAAATACACTATTTAAAACTACGGATGGAGGAGACTCTTGGATAAAAGTTAAACTGCCAAATCAAATGACGCCATCGGTAATTAAGGCTAATCCTTACAACCCTAATATTATTTATTTAGGCGGTATTGTTTACTCTGGCGGTGTTTCTATTTCGAGCTTATATAAAAGCTTTGATGGAGGAATTAATTGGACAAATGTGCTGCCAAATACTGAAGTGAACTATATTGAAATTTTTCCGGACGATACAAGTCATATCCTTGTCGGTTCTTTTGGGAAAATACTTGAAAGCTTTAATTCGGGAAATTCCTGGGGACCTTATCTAACTGATTTGAATAGTTCATATTATGAAGTTAATATCGTTAAAGTATCCTCTAAAAATCCTGCAGTGGTCTGCGCCGCTATATCTGGCAATACGGATGTTGTGAGCGGATTTTTTATCTCAACTACAGGGGGAAATTTCTGGGAAAGAAGGATGAATGGTATTAGTGATGATATAGATCATATTACCCTTTCTGCAATTGCAGTAGATCCAAAGAATCCCAATAATATATTTATCGGCAACAATGCGGGAATATATAAAACAACTAATATGGGAAACAATTGGACATCATGTTATAATATGGGTCCGGTTTCCGATATTAAAATAGCGCAAGATAATCCCAATATGATTTTTGCGTCTTCACAGAGTTCGGCTTATGGGACTGGCGGATTATTTTTGTCAAAGGATGGTGGAAATTCATGGGAAAGAGTTTCGTTCCCCGGTTTTTCAAATGAATCCAGAACTTCAATAGATATTTTACCTGTTGGAAACAAGTATAAAATATTTAGTGGAACAACTTCATATGGTTGTTTTGAAGGAGAATATACAAGGGAAATATTATTACCATTGAAGCCGCTGTTAATTTCTCCGGTTGGTATAACTAATGTGCCCCTGTCAGCAAATTTGACTTGGCATCCTTCAGATCTTGCATTGCAATATTATCTCCAAATTGCAAAAGACAGTTTGCTCTCAACTGATATTTTTGACACAACATTAACTGATACTAGCCTGCAATTGCATAATCTTCTTTCGGTTAATACACAATACTTTTGGCGTGTAAATGCGATAAATATTAATGGAGACACCAGTTATTCTCAAACCGCACATTTTACTACTGGTATCTTGGAGAGTGTTAAAGATAAAGAGATTGCAGCCCCAAAGGCTTTTGCTCTTTATCAGAATTATCCGAATCCATTCAATCCCAGCACTACGATTATCTTCGATTTGAGAGAAACTTCTGCAGTCAAGCTAACAGTCTATGACATTTTAGGTGAAAAATTGAAAGATTTGAATTTGGGTGAAATGAGTACGGGAACATACAAGAAAGTTATAGATATGTCTCATTTTTCAAGCGGAATTTATTTTTATAGGTTTATAGCTGAAGGTATAGATGGTAAAAGGTTTACTTCTTTAAAGAAAATGATTTTGGAAAAATGAATTGACACAATTTTAATTAGGGAAAACAGTTATGAAATATTTCTTTCCAATATTTATTATTAGCTTATTAATGCTTGCCGAAAATTGTACTGCACAATGGGAAAAAGTTAATGGGCCTTTTTCCAGCGGAAGTGCTGAATCAATCGCAATTCTTGACTCAGAGATAATAGTAGGCATGCGAGGCCAAGGAATTTTCACTTCATTGGATAATGGATTGACATGGATGCAATCTACCGAGGGCTTGCAGAATCTAAATATAAACTGCCTTGAGGTAATCGATTCTAACATCATTGCCGGTACTCAAAATGGGATATATCTATCATCTGACAACGGCAAAAGTTGGTTAACTACTGTTGGAGTTGAAGAGGAATATATTATTTGCATTACCGTACATGATTCTATACTTTATGCAGCGACGAGTAATGGTATTTTCTATTCTACTGATGACGGAATGAATTGGATTGAGTCAAGCAATCCTTCAGGAATTAATTCTATTACTTGTTTTGCAAATGATGATTCAGCTATGTACACGGGGACTTTAAACGGACTCTTTCGTTCAACAGATAACGGAATCACCTGGGAAGGTGTGAATAATCCGCCCTCATCTCAAATATCTACGCTAGCAATATGGGGGAACAAAATGTTTGCCGGGGTTTATGGCGGATTATATGTATCCACTGACGATGGAAATAGCTGGACATCTTCGGATAACGGTTTGATGAAAGGTAACATAACATGCATCCTTACTGATAGTTCTTTCATATATGTCGGAACTAGGGAAGGAGGTGTTTATGTTTCAGAGGATTCAGGTTCAAATTGGGTCCAGACTAATCTATATCACAACAATCCCCAAGTATCTTCTCTAATAAAAAAAAATTCATCAATTTATGCATGTACCGATTATGGAGGAGGTGTCTATAAGTCTACGGATAGGGGAATGAATTGGACTCGAATCAATATGAGTAAGAGAAATCTTTCTATGTTATCACTTTCTATCCATGATTCTACCTTTATAGCCGGTACCGATAGTGCCGGAGTTTTTCTTTCTACAGACAGGGGAAAATCTTGGTCTCAGCATGTCAATGGTTTGCAAAGTAGTTCAATAAATTGTTTTCTTACTTATAAATCGAAGATTTATCTCGGTTCAAACAATGGGGCTTGTATCTCGTCCGACGGCGGAAAGAACTGGAATTATTTTGGACTTGGTAGTTATAATGTTCAATGCTTTCTAGTTCAAGAGCCATATCTTTATGTAGGAATGAAAAATGGGCTTTCTTCTACATTTGTTTCTTCAATCGGTTGGATGTATGCAGCACATGGAATAAATAACCCCAATATCAAAACTATTGCTGCAAATAATGAATACATATTTGCCGGTACATGGGGAGACGGAGTCTATCGTTCCGGTGATAATGGCACAAGCTGGACACAAGTTACAAAAGGTTTTGCCAATTTAGGAGTCTCATCCCTATTATTTGATGAGAATAGTCTTTTTGCAGGAACCTTAGAGGGCGGCATATTAGCAACCGACAATAATGGAGGTACCTGGACTCAGAAAAATACAGGACTTGGAAACGTTCATATTCATTCACTCTTGATGGTTAATCCTTATATTTTTGCAGCGACAAATGGTGGTATTTATGCCACTGCAAGTAATGGACTAAGCTGGACATATGCCGGACTTAATTCCGAATCTATTAATTCACTCCAATCTGATAGTTCCGCTCTTTATGTTCAAACTACTGCCGGAATTTTCCGTAGACCGCTTTCAGAACTTGCAAAATTATTTCCTCCCGTGCCGGTTCTAATTTCTCCACGATTAGATTCTACAGTCATTGCCGATAGTGTTATCTTAGGATGGAATTCAACAAACAAATCAGTGTCTTATATGCTGCAGCTTTCATTCGATAAAAATTTTTCAAGTTACATTCTGGATACGGCATCAATAGCCGATACCACTTTTAAAGCCGGTAAAATTATATCCGACACAGCTTATTATTGGAGAATTAGAGCTTATGATTCTAAAAGTATAGGAATCTGGTCGAATGTTGGAATGTTTAAAACCGGTAAAATAACTGCGTTGGGAAAAAGTGCATATTTACCAAAGGAATATATGCTCTATCAAAATTTTCCAAATCCATTTAATCCTACAACTGCAATCAATTACGAAATTCCGACTTCAGGATTAGTCACAATAAAAATTTATGATGTGCTTGGCAGGGAAATAGAAACTTTGGTTAACAAAGAAAAAAGCCCTGGAAAATATAAAGTAGAATTTGACGGTTCTAATTTTGCAAGCGGTTTGTACTTCTATAGGATTACTTCTAATAATTTTTCTCAAACTAAAAAGATGCTGCTGATAAAATAGATAATTTGCATATAACAATCGTTTCAAACTGTTATATAAAAAGTCAAGAGTTAATAGGAGTTCTTAATAATATTTTTGATAGTAATAACCTGCCTTCGGTAAGTGAACTAAAAGAATTAATCTACTTCTTAGCATGTAGAAAAAATTATTCTTAAATACATGAAGGATAATTAAATTTTTAATATTCTTTGTGTAAGATAGAAATCGTTAGCCGAACCTTTCGATCTGAATGAAATTAAATATATTTCAGGAGGTCGTATGAATGAAAATAAGGAAGAGCACACCTTTAAATCCAGAAAACTGTTTAGAAATTGGCTGGTGAAGAATAACACAAAATCGAACGGAATATGGATCGTTTTTACTAAAGGATATAAAGGCTTTACCGCTAATGATGCTTTGGAAGAAGCCATTTGTTTTGGGTGGATAGACGGAGTAATGAAATCTATTGATGGGGAAACATATAAAAAATACTTCTCAAAAAGAAAAGATAAAAGTAATTGGTCTGATAAGAATATTCAGACATATAAGAACCTAAAAAAAATGGGCCAATTAACTCAAGCTGGAATTGAAGCTTTTAAGGGAAAAGAATCCAAGCAAGATAAAAGTGCTTTGTATGCAATAAATATCGAAACACTCAAGAGAGCTTTAGTAAGTGATAAATCAGCACTTGATCAATTTGAAAAAATAACACCATCAAGAAAGAAACAACTGGCCGGTTTCTATTGTGATGCTAAAACAGATGAGACAAGGAATAAGAGAATAAAAAAAATAAAAGAAGCAATATTAACCGGTTATAAAGGCATGTTGTATTAATATTCTCCTAACCTCTTTAATCCTTAATAGCCGGATCCTCGCAGAGCGAGGCAGGCAGGGAAGTAAAAAGGCATGTTTACCTGCTTTCGGTAAGCATGGATAAAAGTTCTTAAAAATTATATTTTATTTTTACCTAATTTAAATAGATGAACTAAAAAAATAATATCAATCGGAGGCTGAGGAGTTGTTATTAACAGTCCCCGTTTAATGGGAATGCAAAATGTCTTTCAAAAATCAAATAAGGCTAGGCTGTTCTCACCGGCAGGTTAAACACAAAGCTGTTGTATGCTTAAGAAAAATTTTATAATACTCCGCTAAATGAGTAAATATGGCTATTTGTTTTTATACCGCTAAAGGGAAATGATAAAAACAATTCTTATTTTATTATTTTAATAATTACTAATATTTAAACTTAGAGTAACACTCTCGATGATGTCAATTATTTTTTTCCCGTTCAGGTTTTTTTACAAAATATATATTCTTATTTGTTTTATATTGCTGTTAGTTATACTCTATCCGTTATTTCACTTTTTTCTGTCTAAAAAGGAGCGGTTCCCCTCGGCTTTTAAAATAATGAAATTCTATGGAAGAGTGTTTTTGTCTTGTGCAGGAATTTTTTTGAAAGTTGAGGGCCGGGAAAATATAATATTAGATAAACCATTTTTAATCTGCTCTAACCACAGCTCATATATCGATATTCCCTGTCTGTACTCAATATTCGATCAATACTTTGTGTTTACAGGAAAAAAGGAAGTTGAAAAATGGCCTTTATTCCATATATTTTATACATCAGGAATGAATATATTAGTTGACAGACATAATAAAATGGGATTAATAAAAGCATTCAAAAGAATGATGGATGTAATTGATGAAGGACATCCTTTAGTTATTCTTCCGGAAGGTACTATTTCCAGGGTTGCTCCCAAACTAACGGAATTTAAAACAGGATCAGTTTCATTAGCTGTTCGCAAGCAGGTTCCTATTTTACCCATAACGTTTACAACAAATTGGAAAAGGCTGCAGCGCAAAGGATTGTTGAAAGGGAAGGCAGGTCCGGGTATATCTGAAGTTATAATCCACCCGTTAATTTTAACAAACGGATTAACTAAAGACGATACTGATGAGTTACAATTGAAGCTTCGTAATATAATTAACTCACCATTACACAAAAAATACGGAGTTTAGAAATCGTTTAGTTTAATTGTGTATAACTTTTTTAATCCGTCGAAGCCGAACCATCACAATGTGAGGCAGGCATAATTTAAATTTTTAATAATCTTTGGGTAAGACAGAAATCGTTATACTTTTGATTATTTACCCGGCTATTTTTAAATACACTATTTGTATATAATATTAAACAGAACTTTTATAAAATACATGTTTATGCGAGCATTTAGGGGTACGTTTTTTGCGTAATTATGATTGAATATATTTTAGATAATCTAAATTCAAGCAAATTAAAATGAGATATATTACTTTAATCATAATATCCTCTTTATTTTGTTTTCTGCAAGACGGATGTTATGTCGCCCCGGCACCCATTTATTTATTAAAACCTTCAGAAGAAAAAGGCTTTTGGATACAAGGTGAAAATTACGTTCAGGAAGAATCAGATAGTATTCAGATTGCGTTGGCTTATGTAGAGAATAATAATGGCTGTTATCAATTTGATCTTTATGTAAATAATATGAGCAATACTTCATTCCTGGTATCCCCGGAAAAATGTTTTTACACAGCAAAAATTAAGGACCATTCCATAACTACTAAAATCGAACGAGCAGGTGCAGAATGGTTTCCTGTAAACGACACTCTATCCGCCATGCATTATGATACTGTATTTGCAGTGAATCCTGAAACGGAAATTTTAGAAACAAGGAAACAGATTTCCAGGGAAAACTCAAATTATGCTTCTACTAAATCTAACCAAGCTCTGACAGCAATGTTAAATCTTGCTTCGGACATAACGAGAACTGTTAAAGGTCAGAAAGAAACCAGGGAAGAAAAAAATCAAGAATTAAGGGACGAGCTGAATGATTATGAAAATGAGAATCAGCACTTGATTAATATGAATTCATTGAATGAGAACCTTTCTAATTTACAATTTAATACGATTAGAAAAACTACTCTTCCCGGAAAATATTCACTTTGGGGATCTATAATGTTTCCAATAACAAAAAATGCTTCTCGATTAACAATCCATATTGTTATAGGCGATTATGATCAGGAATTTACATTTTCACAAGAAAGATTAAAAGTAAATTAAGACACTCAAAAATCTTCGGTTGGAGGCTATGAAAGTAAAAGGAACTGCCGTCATGAAGTGGTTTCCCAAAGGGACAGGCATGACAGCCGATAAAAATGGAAAAGGTTTGTGACATTTAAGGAAAGGCCTATTAAACTTTTTCTGAATAATGTCTATTGTGAATTCAAGTAATGCCCCATTTTGTCTTAATTATTTTCGCGAAAAATTCATTCCTGTACCTCCCAATATCTTTTCGGCAAACAGGTATCGGCAGGCAAGTCCGTTGGTGATGAAAAATGAATTTTGTACCTTTAATAAAGATGTTACATAGTCCGCCAGCCGTTAAATTTATATACTGCCAAAATTCAAACCTTTACATACTTAATGATATGTATCGAACAATTTGACATGAGATTTTGTATAAACATGCATATTTACGAATTCCCAAATTTAAATAAGTAATCATATTTTCTTTAATATATTAAATTATTTAATATTTTTACGTTTAACAGCTTATTTTTTTATTTATTTAACTATTTTTTGTAACTTTGTAAAATATATAATGGAAATTTATTCAAGGGACGAATTTTAAAATAATTGGTTATATTAGTAAGCTTTTAATATAATTTCGAATACAAGTATTTAACCATTAATATAACCAGGAGGCTCTCAATGAAAATGATAATAGCAATAATCCGTCCTCATAAACTTGATGATGTACATCATAATCTTCAAGAGGAAGGATTTAAAGGCCTAACCGTATCGGAAATTAAAGGATACGGAAGACAAAAGGGACACAGGGAAATATACAGGGGTGCCGAATATAAAATTGAATTTGTCCCGAAAATAAAACTTGAACTTGTTTGTCCGGATAATCTCACGGAGAAAGCGGTTCAAATTATAATTAATAGCTCAAAAACCGGCGAAGTAGGCGACGGTAAAATTTTTGTCATTCCTGTTGAAGAGGCAGTAAGAGTAAGGACAGAAGAAACAGGCGACAGTGCTTTATAACGATAAATAAAATTATTTTAAAAGCGATCGGAGGACGTTTAATGAAAATTATCAAGTGGAGCTTTATGCTCTTCATAATTATGGCAAGTGTTGGAACGGCATATGCCGGGGATAAATCTGCCCTGGCAGCAATAAATAAAGGCGATACGGCATGGCTTCTTGTATGCACTGCCCTTGTAATGTTGATGACTCCGGGACTGGCTTTATTTTACGGCGGTATGGTAAGGCGTAAAAACGTATTAGGCACAATTATGCAGAGTTTTATTGCATTAGGCGTCGTATCAATCCAATGGGTCCTTTGGGGTTACAGCCTTTCTTTCGGGCCTGATATCGGACATTTTATAGGAAGTCTTAGATGGTTCGGTTTAAATCATGTCGGTTTAGCACCAAATCCCGATTATGCACCGACAGTTCCACACCAAGCGTTTATGATGTTTCAGATGATGTTCGCCGTAATTACCCCGGCGTTAATTACCGGAGCTTTTGCAGAACGTTTTAAATTTAAAACCTACTTATTATTCTTGGTTCTCTGGTCGACAATTGTTTATGCCCCGATTGCACACTGGGTTTGGGGCATCGGCGGATGGATAAGAAATCTCGGTGCACTTGATTTTGCCGGCGGACTTGTGGTACATATTAGTTCCGGTACTGCTGCATTGGCTGCTGCTATTATAGTTGGAAAACGTAAAATACATATGGAAGAGATAACAAAACCAAATAACCTTACTATGACTTTAACCGGAGCAGCATTATTATGGTTCGGATGGTTCGGATTTAATGCCGGGAGCGCATTAATGTCCGGTTCTCTTGCTACTTCGGCTTTTGTATCTACTCATATTGCTGCTGCTGCTGCAACAATGGCCTGGGTATTTACCGAGTGGCTGCACCGCGGACAGCCTACCGTACTGGGAGCCGCTTCAGGAGCTGTTGCCGGTCTGGTTGCAATTACACCTGCAGCCGGTTATGTGGGACCTATGGCAGCTTTACTTATTGGAATCGGCGTTGGAGTTCTATGCTATTTTGCCGTAGGCATGAAAACTAAATTAGGATACGATGATTCACTTGACGCTGTTGGAGTACACGGCGTAGGCGGTACTTTTGGTGCATTAATGGTCGGCTTATTTGCTTCAACGGCAATAAACCCGGGCGGTGCAAACGGATTATTTCATAGCGGCAGCTTGCATTTACTAGGTATACAAGCTTTAAGCATACTTGCCGCAGTTACGTATTCCTTTGTAATTACATGGATTTTGTTAAAAGTGCTTGACAAAACTTTGGGACTAAGAGTTAAAGGTGATGACGAACTTGAAGGTCTCGATTTAAGCCAGCATGGTGAAAGCGGGTATTCCCTATAATATCTTGAATCATTTAAACTGCACATCATAATTTTTTTTTGGTGTGCAGTATAGTTATCTATATTGTTTTTTCATAACAAACACTATTCTCCATTCCGGCATACCGGTCATAATTCGGAAAATACCGCGAAGAATTAAATGCTTCCTCTTTATCCAGCGGTATTTACTTATAGAGAATTACTACGGATAAATTTTCCGCGGTTAAAAAATGATTAAGAACATTCTTATTTTAATCTGACTTCGTACAGTCGAACCTCGGTGTAGAAGACAATTGGTTAAGTAAAAAGTTAATGGAATAAAATAATTACGGGACAAAAAGTTTTGTTAAAAATAGAATGCAAGATGAGGCTGTCTCAAAAGCAATATTTTTTTAGAAAATTGAACACGGATAACGCAGATTTTTACTGATTTGCACGGATTTTAATATTGAATATTATTTTTGAGACAGCTTCATCTAAAAAATACTTGTATTAGAATACCCCATCAATCTTTGTCCCGCACTTATAACATTTTCCATCTTTTATTTTATTGGAAAGGACGGAATGCCAATCTCTTTTAATGAGAGGCGTTTTGCAGTTGGGGCAGTAGGTGGTTTGTCCGTCATAACTGTGGATATTTCCAATGTAGCAGTATTTTATTCCCAGGGATAATGCAATTTTACGGGAATTGTTCAATGTTTCTTCCGGTGTGCGTTTACGGTCTGTCATTTTAAAGTCGGGATGAAATGCAGTAAAATGAAGAGGGACCGAATCGCCGAGATTATTTAATATCCATTCACATTCCTGCTTTATTTCATCGTGCGAATCATTTTCACCCGGAATTAAAAGTGTAGTAATCTCAAACCAGACATCTGTTTGTTTTTTCAGCCATATAAGAGTATCCAGCACATCATTTAAGTGAGAGAAGGTAAGTTTAAAATAAAATCTTTCCGTAAATGCTTTAAGATCGACATTAGCGGCATCGATGTATTTATAAATATCTTCTCTTGCTTTTTTGTCAATGTAGCCTGCAGTTACCATTACGGTTTTTATTCCCTCCTGTCTTGCAAGCTTGGAAATATCAATAACATACTCGCCGAAAATAGTCGGATCGTTATATGTAAATGCAATTGAAGGCGCATTGTAATGCTTTGCCAGTTCTATTACATCATCCGGAGAAGCGTGCCGGGAATTTAAATCATCAAGCTTAGCTTTGCTTATCGACCAGTTCTGGCAGAATCTGCATCCTAAGTTGCAGCCGGCGGTACCGAAACTTAGAATTGAACTTCCCGGATAAAAATGATTAAGCGGTTTTTTTTCAACCGGATCAATAGCAAAACCGGTCGGTCTTCCATAACCGATTGAATAAAGCTTACCGCCGTGATTTTGTCTTATATAACAAAATCCGGGCTGCCCGTCGCCTATTTTACAATAACGCGGGCAGAGCGTGCAAAGGATTTTTCCTTTTTCTGCAGGTTCCCACCAATCGGCTATTTTTAAATTGCTTGTGTCCATAAAAAATTAATTTAGTTAGCAGCCTTCAAGGTTTGCCGGTCGTTAACCAACAAATAACCTCCAAGGTTTTTCAATAAGTTACCAAATCTTATTTAATCATTCAATGAGGAATAAGATATACCTAACATTAGAGTTGGAAATAATTTGCTTTAGACTATTTTAAATTCTAAATACGAATTATGATATTTTTCCATTATTATTTGACCAACCCCTTGCCCCCCTGGGGCTAATTTTGTACTTAGGGGCAGGCCCTCCCGGGAGGGGACGGAGTTCTTTTTTTGTAAAATATTTTAATAGGTTCATTAATTTAACAAGCTATGTGAATTAGATTCTAAACTATTCTGCCTGAGGCGAATAGGTGAAACGGTTACTTCATGTATGTATTTGCCTTGTTTTTCCAAAGTTGGATCCGTGGATTAATGAAACTTCAATGAAAACTGTGTTAACATTTTTTAGTTGTAGTCTTTTTTAATTCACACAGATGATATTATTAACTAAAGTTATGCAATTCTCATATTTAACTCCTTCAGAGTATTATGGGAGGTTTCTTCATAAATAAGCCGGGACGGTGTCCCAGCTTTGAATATGTGACGCTTTCAGCGTCATTTTGAAGATTAATGTTCCTGAAAGGGACAAATAATTTAGCCGAGGGCTTTGCCCTCGGTAACATATCAAATAGTATTTGAGAACCCTGAAATGGTTCAATAAGGTATGTTGAGTAACTTCAGTTATTTATAAAAAACTTTGTAAATAGATTAATAAAAGAAACTATCAAAGTCCCCTCCAACGGAGGGGATTTAGGGGTGGGTTTACAATTAATTTGTACTAATTAAATACTTAAAAAATTTTAAATTACTTCAAACCTTAACCAATTAGCGCGGCTTTTTTCAGAGTAAGGTGCGCCGGCAGTGAAGATTACAACATCGCCTTCCTTAACAAGTCCGGCTTCCAGGATTAATTTTTTCGCTTTATCAATTAAGATATGCTCTTTATCGATGTCTTCTAAGAAGATTGAAGTTACACCCCATCTTAAACACAGATTATTCATCGTATCGAAACTGTTGGATAGAGCGATAATTTTTGCTTTGGGTCTGTACTTTGCGAAGTTTTTTGCAGTACGCCCTTTATATGTAAATACAACAATTGCAGCCGCATTCACCTGCGAACTAATGTCGGCAATTCCTCTCCCTACCGCATCAAATAAATTCTCTTCCATGTTTGAAGGAATAATTAATTCCATTTGCCGTTTGGAAGGAGTGTGCATTTCTACATTTTTAATTATATCATTCATAATCTTAACTGTCTGGACAGGATATTTGCCGACTGAGGTTTCAGCACTAAGCATAACGGTATCTGTTCCATCCAGAACAGCGTTTGCTACATCGGAAGCTTCTGCACGAGTCGGTATGGGATTGTGAACCATGGATTCAAGCATTTGAGTTGCAGTTATTACCAGCTTGCCGACAGCATTACACTTTTTAATAATAGTTTTCTGAATTAACGGAACTTCCTGCGGCAGCATTTCTACTCCAAGATCGCCTCTCGCTACCATAATCCCGTCTGCCGCTTCCAGTATTTCATCAAAATTATCTACGGCTTCTTTTTTTTCTATTTTAGCAATAATAGGTTTGGTAATATTCCTTTTCTTTAACCATTCTTTTAAATGTATTATATCAGCAGCCTTTCTGACAAATGAAAGCGCGATATAATCAATGCGGTACTGCAGTGCAAATTCCAGATCGCGGAAATCTTTTTCCGTAACCGATGGAGTCGAAAGATTCATCCCCGGAAGATTCATTCCCTTTCTGGGCTTTAAGATACCGCCGTTTTCAATTAAACATATTACGGATTTTGCCTTCTTCTCGATAATTTTTAATCGTAAGATACCGTCGTCGATTAATATAGTTTCACCGATTTGAGAATCCTGGGGGAGAGGTTTATAAGAAGTTGAAATTAATTCTTTTGTTCCGATTACATTATCGGTAGTAATTTCAATCTTGTTTCCGTCTAAGATTTCAATTTCCTTTTCTTGTAATTCACCGATTCTAATTTTCGGTCCCTGCAAATCCATTAATATTGCAAGAGGAGTATTCTCTTCAATGCATGCAGAATTTATTTCTTCAAATATTTTTGAATAGAATGTATAATCCCCATGAGAAAAATTTAATCTTACGCCGTCCATTCCGGCAAGAATAAGATCATTAATTATTTTAGCTTTGTTAGTTGCGGGTCCGAGCGTACATAGTATTTTAGTCTTTGCGAATGATTCGAGCAGTCTGTTATTCATTTCCTCTTTTTCTTTTTGATAGTTGTATTATTGTTATTATTAGGTTTAACAGCTTTGGATTTTGCATAAAGTTCTTTTATCTTTTTCTCTACAAGATCAAAAACGCTGTTTTCTTCATATTCACCTTTATTATTTCGTTTTCCGGCTTTTACACCGGTTAATATTTCTATTCCTTCTTCAACTCTTTCAATAGCGTAGATACTGAATTCACCTTCCTCTACTGCTTTTATAATATCTTCTCTAAGCATTAATTCCTGTATATTTTGTACCGGGATAATAACTCCCTGCTTTTTATTAAGTCCTCTGGTTTTGCAAACATCGTAGAAGCCTTCGATTTTTTCATTTACTCCTCCAATAGGCTGAACATCTCCTTTTTGGTTTAATGAGCCTGTTACCGCAATTGACTGCTTAATCTTTAAACCTGCAAGTGTTGATAATAAAGCAAAAATTTCAGCACATGATGCACTGTCGCCGTCGACGGTTCCATAGGATTGTTCGAATACAAGATTAGCATTAAATGACAACGGAGTGTTTTGTCCGAAAGTTTCTCTAAAATAGCCGGAAATTATTAGGACTCCTTTGTTGTAATGCCTTCCGCTCATTCCGGCTTCACGCTCGACATTAATTATGCTTCCACTGCCGAGGGAAACTGTGGCAGTAATTCTTGTCGGTCTGCCGAATGAATAGAAGTCTGCATCATAAACAGCTAAACCGTTTATTTGTCCGATCCTTTCTCCATCTGTATCGATAAGAACCATTCCCTCTTCTATCATATCGTTAACTTTAGACTCAAGCATGCCATGTCTTTCCTTTCCAGAGTCGTAAGCTTTTTTTACATGGGCAGCACTTACAATATTAAATCCGTCATCTTTGGCCCAAAAGTTCGCCTCGCGTGCAATATCGGCAATTTGAGAAAACCTTGCAGTAAGTTTATTTTTATTTCCTGCGAACTTTGCACCTAATTCTACAAGATAAGCAATTGCAGTCTTATCAAATTCCAGCAGGTTTTCTTCCTTAATTAATTTCTTAATTACTCTTGCATATTCACCGAGAACTTCATCGCTGCGTTTTATTTCGTAATCAAAGTCGGCTTTAATTTTAAATATTTTTTTGAAATCATCTTCATAGGCCGAAAGAAGGGAGTAAATGTAATCATTGCCGATAAGAATAATTTTTGTTTCAATTTCAATCGGTTCCGGCTTCAAAGTTGAAGGTGCAATTTGTAGGATATTATGAGAGTCTTGAATTTCCAGCTTCCTATATGTAAGAACTTTCTTTAATGTTCTCCAAACAATCGGTTCTTCGAATAAATGTTTTACATTTAAAACAAGATACCCGCCGTTTGCTCTTAATAAAGAACCGGCTTTTATTTTTGTGAAATCGCTGTACCATCCTCCTTTTCCGTCATAAACCTTTTCAATAGTTCCGAAAAGATTTATATAATTGGGAGAAGTTTCTATAATAACCGGACAATCTTTTGTTTCACTATTATCCAGGATTACATTTACTTCATATTCCTTGAAATAATCAATTTGAAATCCTTCGGGGGTTGTTTCTCCTTCCGGTTTGATTCCTTTAAATATTTGAACGTTGTCCAGAATATTTTTCTCTACTTCCGATATATATTCCAGCACTTTTTTATCATCATACTTTTCTTTTAGATTGTCCATTGCACCTCTCAACACAACTTCAACAGTTTCCCGTTCAAGCTTGGAGAGCTTCTCTTGAAATTCTTCGCTTAGTTTTAATCCTTTTCTGAACAGTGTATGCAAATCCTGCTGGTAATTACTGTATTTTTTTACAATCTCTTTTACATTTTCTTCCGTAAGTTTTCCTTGTTTTACAAGTTCTTCAAGCTGATAAATAGGTACAGGCTTTTGATCAACTAAAGGAAATATTTCCGGGCGGGCTACTTCTCCGACTTTTACCTGGCCTAAAGTAAAATTCTCTTGTTTCAGCTTTTCATCAAAGGCGCTCATTAAGGCTTGTTCTTTATCGTTGTAATGAGCAACAATTTTCTTCTTTCGATTTATATATGATTCGCTTTCGAGAGACTGGGGAATTTTGTTTTTTAAAATATCGATAGTAGATGAGACGTCTTGTTTAAATGCTTTGGCTTTCCCGACGCTGAATGTTAATAAAAACGGGCGGTCATTATCCTTAAAGTTGTTTACATAAGCATAATCATATAATGGCGGGCAATTGTCGCTAATGGTTTCCAGCATTTTTTTTACTGTTGTAGCTTTACCGGTCCCGGATAATCCGGCAATGAAAATATTATAACCGGGGCTTCTTAAATCAACGCCGACTTTCAAAGCTTTTAATGCCCGTTCCTGGCCTAAAATACCTTCAATAGGTTCAATATCTGTTGTAGAATCAAATGCAAACACATCCTGGTTGCATCGCCATCTTAAATCCTCAGGATTAAGTTTTTTATGTTTGGGTGCTTTAGGGTATGTCATAGCTCGCCTGTAAATAATTTTGAAAATTAGATTTGTATCTTCTGATGATAAATTTTTCTTTAAATTTCAAATGAAATGTAACCATAATCGGGCTGAATTTCAAAAATGATAATTCTTAAGGATCTTTATAATATTTAAATTATTCGTGCGTTTACTTTCTTATATTATTTACCCGTTGTTCGAGACTAATATCAAAACCGTTGTCCAAAGGACTCCGTCGGAGAAACGGTTACAATGTGAGTTTTTATATCATTAACGCCGGGATTTCCCGAAGGGATGGCTATGCCAAATCCCGGCGTTAATAAAAACGACTATGCATATATCAACTGTTTTAACAGTTTAAAAGTTATGAAATCTATTTTGAACAACAGGTTATTATTAATTAAAATGTTTAATTTAGTGCCCGGAAAATTTAATCATTTAAACTTAAAAGTGAGCAATTATGGATATCGATAAAGCAAGAAGTTATTTCCCTTATTTAAAGAGCGGAAAAATATATTTTAATCATGCATCTACCGGACCATTATCCGTTCCGGTTTTAAGGCAAATCAATAATATATTAAACGAGATGAGTGAAACTAATATCGATAATTATACAAAACTGTTGTCTGTAATTAAAGAAACAAAAGAAGATATAGCATTTATGATAAATGCAAAATCAGACAGAATTGCTTTTCTCGACAACACTTCGAACGGAATAAATATTTTAGCACAGGGAATTCCATGGAAAAAAGGAGACAGAATTTTATTAAATGATCTGGAATTCCCGGCAAATGTATACCCGTTTCTTAATCTTCAAAAAAATGGTGTTATTGTTGATTTTGTAAAATCTCATGACGGAATTGTTTCTGCTGACGATGTAATAAAAAATATAAAACCCGGAACCAGGCTTGTTTCCATAAGCCAGGTTCAATTCTTAACAGGTTATAGGGTTGATCTTGAAAAGATAGGCAATGTTTGCCGTGATAAAGGAATTATTTTTTCTGTGGATGCAATACAAGGATTAGGCGCTGTTCGTTTGGATGTTGTTAAAGATAAGATAGACTTCCTTTCCTCCGGAAGTCAAAAATGGCTGTTGGGCCTGCAGGGAATGGCATTTATTTATGTATCGGAAAATCTTCAGGAGAATATGATTCCCGGTTATGTAGGCTGGCTTTCGGTTGAAGACGCGTGGAATCTTTTGCATTATGATTTAACTCTTAAAAAAACAGCCGATTGTTTCCAAGGAGGAACATTAAACACGATTGGCATTTATGCTTTAAATGCTTCTCTTAAAATGTTTAAAGAATTCGGCTTTGATAATATTGAACAAAAAGTGATAAAAAATTCATTACACTTAATCAAAAAGCTTGAAGAAATTAATATCCATCCCGTATTAAGCGGGTGCGATGATAGAAATATAGCGGGAATAGTAAGTTTCAAACATAACGAATCGAAGAAGACATTTGAAGAACTGGTAAAAAATGATATTCAATGTGCCGTTAGAGAAGGGATGATCAGGCTATCGCCGCATTTTTATAACATTGACGAAGAATCAGACAGAATTGTTGATGAATTGAAAAAGTACAGTTAATAAATATCGGAAATAAATTTTCACTTCCCGAATTTAGAAAATTAATTATCTCAAAAATTCTTTCTGGCTTTTTAATGCGAATGATTTTCCGTCGATTGCTCTTGATACGGCAAGTATCCCGTTTAAATGATCGACCTCGTGCTGAATTAATTCCGAAAGACTATCCTCAAAATTTAACGATTGATAATTCCAATCCATATCTCTATATGTAACATGACATTTTTTATGGCGTTTTACTTTTACGAGTATATCCGGGAAGTTCATGCAGTCATCCCACAATTCAATCATTTCGGCACTTAAAATATCGATTACCGGATTTATAAATACAACCGGTTTGTCTATATTCATATAAATTAATCTTTTCATATAACCGATTTGCGGTGCGGCAATTGCTCTGCCTGCATTGTATTTTTTCCGGAAATTCATTAAAGTATCGTGAAGATCTTCAACTGTTTTTTGTACTTCGTCAAGTTCATTTTGAATTACAGGGGAACAGACTTCATATAATTTCGGATCGCCGAGTAAAAGTATATTTTTAACTGCCATAAGAGTAAAATCACCTGAAAATTAATTTTTATTAATCCGTTAGATTATTCAATGAAATTTAATTAATAATTTATAAATTAAATATTAAAGTTTAATTATTCGTGCAAAAACATTAAGATATATTATAGAATCAAATAATTCGGAGTGCCTCATGAGAAAAAGAAATATGTTTCCGTTGATGTTCATGTTATTGATTGGCATACTTTTAATATTCGGATCAATTGCAAATGCGCAGCAGTTAAAGAAAATTGGTCAAATGAATAAGAAATCAACCCAGCAAAGTCAACAGGCTACTACCCCTGATTGGCATAAAAAAGTTAGAGTCAGCCCCAGAGCCTTTATTACTCAAACAATCGGACTGACAGATATAACAATTTCATACAGTAGGCCGGGTGTAAAGGGACGAAAAATTTGGGGAGGATTGGTTCCTTATAAGAAAGTTTGGCGTGCCGGTGCAAATGAGGCGACTAAGTTAACATTTAGTACTGATGTTTGGATTAATGGGAAAAAATTCCCTGCAGGTTCGTACGGTTTTTTTATAATTCCTTATGAAAATAAAGCCTGGACGATTATTTTTAATAAAGTAGCAGACCAGTGGGGTGCATTTGAATATAATGAAGCGGAAGATTTTGCTAGGTTTAACGTAAAGCCTATTCAGTCTAATTATCAAGAATGGCTTTCATATACATTCGACAATATGAAGGTAAATACTAAAGGTAAAAACTCGGCTGAAGTAAATTTAAACTGGGATAAAATAAAAGTTCCGTTTACAATAGTAACCGAAGTTAAGTAAAGATATTTTTCTTTTATAATGAGCAACAACAAATAATAGAAGAAATTATTTCTCCCATTACCCATTTCTAATTTCTTTTAATAATTCGTTTGTTTTCTCTTCCAGTAATTTAATGTCTGATCTGCTTTCAACATTAAGTCTAATAATGGGCTCGGTATTGGACATTCTAAGGTTAAATCTCCAATCCTTATATTCCACGCTGACACCGTCAAGATGATCGACTTTGCCGTCCGAATATTTTTTTTCCGCTTCTTCTATTTTTTTGGCAGGGTTATCTACTTTCGAGTTTATTTCACCCGAACACGGATAAGCGTTAATCATTTCCTCAACCAATTTGGAAAGCGGCTTTTTTTCCTCCGATATCAGTTGTAAAATCAGCAGGAACGGAATCATACCGCTGTCGGAGTAAGCATTATCTCTAAAATAATGATGTGCAGACATTTCACCGCCGTATATTGCATTTACTTCGCGCATTTTTTGTTTTATAAAAGCATGACCGCTTTTAGAAACTACAGGCACTCCGCCGCTTTTTTTAACAACTTCTACAGTGTTCCAAATTAATCTCGGATCATGAACAATTTTTTCACCGGGGTGTTTTTTTAATATTGATTTAGCTAAAAGTCCGACAATGTAGTATCCTTCGATAAAATTTCCTTTTTCATCGAAGAAAAAACAGCGGTCATAGTCACCGTCCCACGCTACTCCCAAATCTGCTTTGTGAGAAAGCACTTTATCAATGGTTGCTTGCCTGTTTTCAGGCAGTAGAGGATTAGGAACCCCGTTCGGGAATTCGGAATCTGGATCAATAAATACCTTTATCATTTCAATCGGAAGATATTGCTCGATTGCATTTAGCGCCGGCCCTGCACAGCCGTTTCCTGCATTTACAACCACTTTCAGCGGACTAATTTTATGAGGGTCATAAAAATTTCTTAAATTATTTATGAAACCGCTCATTATATGTTTTCTGTAAATGTCTCCCGGTTCATGCCTTAGCGGCTCGAGATCATTATTTAAAATCATTTGTTCAACTTCTTTTAACCCGGAATCATAACCAACAGGGACGGATCCCTGTCTTACAAATTTCATCCCGTTATACTCAGGCGGATTATGACTTGCAGTAATCATTATACCCCCGTCGGCTTCAAGTTCCGGTGTAGTATAATAAATCATCTCCGTACCGCATAATCCGATATCTATTACATCTACGCCGCTGGTTGTTAATCCTTTTATGAGCGCTTCCGAAATAGCTTCGGAAGATTTTCTTACGTCATGTCCTATTACAATTTTCTCTGCGTTTATATATCTGGCAAAAGCAATGCCGATTTTATATGCCAAATCAGGGTTTAGTCCTGTAGGTACTTTACCTCTAATATCATAAGCCTTAAAACAGCTGATTTTATCCATCTTTTTTCGCTCCAATGAGTTTTAATAAAAACAAACTTAAAAATTTATCGTAGAATTAATTGTGAATTACATCTAAATATTGTAGGTTATATTTTTGAACAGTTAAATTTATAAAAATTATCCATTGATTCAATTAAGAAAAAATAAAAAGAGAATTATTTTTCAATGGACTTTTTATTCGGAACTACTTACTTTTTGGGCGTAAAAAAATAATTGGAGAAGATTATCGTTACTAAAGATACTGTAAAATGGCACTTCGCTAGATGCAACAATTCAAAATGCAACGCTATTTTCCTGGTAAATCCTGATGAAACTCCGGGGGAATTAGGTTTCATTTGTCCGGAATGCAGCAAAAAGACAACTACCTCACACGTGGTACAATGTTCAAGTTGTAAAACAATCTTAAACTTTGTACGGGCTACACCTAATGAGGAAAAAGTAGTTTTCAATGTTCCCAAGTGTTCTCACTGTGTTGGAACCATTGAAGATGAATGGGAAATTGAACCATTATATCAACCGGATTCTTATATTTAATTTCCTATATTCGTTTTAACTTTTTGAAGTCGGCAGATTGTTGATCAATTTATTGAATTTAAGTTTCTATGGTTATTATAATTTATAAATTTGCTTTAATAACCAAGAGGAGTTTTATACCTAATCTTGCTTATCTTCTTTAAACCCTCATTTATTGAAATAATAATTCCAACTTCTTATTAAATTTCGCTGAATTCTAACATTAATAATGATAAACGGTCAAATAAGATGATGGTTTGATTGTTTACACAAAGGGGAAAAATTTAATTTTTTATCTTAAAAATTAAAATTTAATATATTTATTTAGTTAGTTCATCTTTATACATAGAACTTGAAATTAATTTGTAAATATTCTTTCAACTTTATGGTAATAAATATTTCCTCCGATCCTGCAATTAAAATTTACCCGCAGGACTCTAAATTATTTAATCACTCTTAATATGAATTTATTATTAATAAAATGTGTGTGCAGTTAGGTATAATTTATACAACAATAAATAGGATTAGCAATGAAACAAATCATTGAAAAACTTGGTGTTAAATTAGGAATAATAATGTCCTTAATTTTAATAGCCGGATGCGCATCTACATCGAATGTGCAGCAGAGTTCTACAAATACTTTGGGAAATTACAGCTGGTTAAATCTAGATACTGTTAAAGCCGGTAAATTTGATACGGGTAAAATGTGGACTTTTGATTACCCGCCTTTAAATTATTTTCAGAAAGAATATAATTTTAGACCCACCGAAGAATGGCTTAATAAAGTCCGAATGTCTGCTCTTCGTTTTGCCAATTATTGTTCCGCTTCATTTGTATCTGCAGACGGACTGGTAATGACTAATCATCACTGCGGTAGAGAATCGGTAGCAAAGGTTACTAAACCGGGAGAGGACCTTTTTGATAACGGCTTTTATGCAAAAACACTTGCAGATGAAAGACCGGTTCCGGGATTGTATGTTGATCAATTAGTCTTGATAAAAGATGTAACCAAACAAATTCAGGACGCAATAGATAAAGGAAAAACCCCCGAAGAAAAAGTTGCCGACAAGAATAAGGAAATGGAGGAATTGGAAAAACAGGAGAAAAAAGACACAGGCTTAAGAATTCAAATTGTTACTTTATATAACGGCGGAAAATATTCTCTTTACGGATATAAAAGATATACTGATGTTCGGTTAGTTTTTTCACCGGAAGCTTCTCTGGGTTATTTCGGAGGAGATTATGATAATTTTACTTATCCCCGTTATGATTTGGATTGCAATTTCTTTAGAGTTTATGAAAACGGCAAACCGCTTCAAACGAAAAATTATTTCCATTGGAGTCCTAGCGGTGCAGAACCCGGGGAACCGGTTTTCGTTGTAGGAAATCCTGGTCATACAGATCGCTTAAAGACGGTTGCTCAATTGGAATATATGAGGGATGTACAATATCCCAGGACATTAAATTTATTAAATGAATTGGTAAATATTTACACGAAAGAAATTAAAAATCATCCCGAAAGAAAAGATGAATTGCAAAATCGACTTTTCGGAATTTCCAATTCGGTTAAAGCATATACCGGGATGTTAAAAGGCTTAAGAGATCCCATACTGATGCAAAGAAAAATTGATTTTGAAAAGAAGTTTCAAGAAGCAGTTCATTCAAAACCGGAGTTAAATAGTAAGTATGGGGATCTTTGGAATAAAATTGCCGGTGTCGAAAATCAATTACGCGGAATAAGCAATGAATATTTTGCTCTGCAAATTAATCCTTATTTTAGCTCCCAATATTTTATGGAAGCTCAGGATGTAGTTGATCTTGCCGATCAATTAAAACTGCCTGAAAGTCAAAGGGAATTATCTTATCAAGGAACAGAACTCGATTCTACGATTAAAGATATAATTCCGGAACATCTTAATACGGATTTGAATAAAGAATTGCTAAAAGATGAGATCGGCAGATTTTATAATTATCTGAACGATAAAAGCCTTGTGGAGAAAATAACAGGCAATAAAACCGGAAAAGATGCTGTTAATTATATGGTCGGCAACACGGTATTAGATAATCTTAATAAACTGAAAGCGCTAATTAAACAAGGACCGGATGCAATATTAAATTCAAGCGATCCTTTTATTTATTTTATTGTTCATACAAAAGCAAAGAAAGCAGATTTGCAGAATAAAATAAGAAATATAACATCGCAGAGTGAAACATATTCTGAGGAGTTAGGTAAAGCCCTATTCGATGTATATGGAACTTCAATTCCTCCGGATGCAACATTTACATTAAGAATTTCAGACGGAGTTGTTAAAGGTTTTCCATATAACGGAACTATTGCACCTCCGTTTACTACATTTTACGGGTTATATAACAGGTATTATTCATTTGGCAAAAAATATCCGTGGAACCTTCCTAAAAGATGGCAGAATCCGCCTTCAGATTTTAGCCTGCAAACACCAATGGATTTTGTATCCACTAACGATATAATCGGAGGAAATTCGGGAAGCCCGGTTATAAATGAAAAAGCGCAAATCGTTGGATTAGCTTTTGACGGTAATATTCAGAGCTTACCGGGAGATTTTATTTTTACAACCGATGAGAACAGATGTGTTGCAGTTCATTCTGCCGGAATGATGGAAGCAATTAAAGACGTGTATAAAGCTACAAGATTAAGTGATGAACTGAAATACGGAAAAATAGTTGATGAGGATACAACAAGCACAGGCAATAAATAAGTGAATAGGTATTAAAATTAAAGCCGTCTTTTCAGGCGGCTTTTTTTATAACCATCAATCATATTTAAATACTATTTTATCATATACTCCAGGTTAAAGTAAACGGAAAAATTTCTTACGTTTGAATTCGTAAAAGTTAAACCATAATCGGTTCCCGCTCCCAATTTAAAACCCGAGTTTGCTAATGTTCTTAAGTCAAACCCGACAACAACTGAGAAACTAATACCTAAATCCCATTCGTTTATATTGTCGAAGGTTCTGTCATTTAAAATTAACGGACCCAGTCCTTCTTCAATATAGATATTACCTGAAAGTATTTGGGAAGTCACTCCCTTAAGAGAAAAACCTTTAATGAAAGGATAATATCTGCCGGTTGTCTTCGGTAATAATATATTAGTATCGGTATCATAAATAAAGCTTAATCTTGTCAGTATATTAGCATTAAATCCCGGATTAGCCTCGATAAAAAATGATGATGTAAAAGCTCCCTGTGTGGGTAAGTTTCCCCCTATAGTTCCGCCTCCCAAATTTATACCTGCACCGAAATCACTTTGTGCAATGGTATTGGTAGTAAGTAATAAAAAGAAAATCATTATCGGCGTAAGTACAGTATGGCTAAGTAAATTTCTCATTAAACGTCCGTCTTGTTATAAAATAATTGCGGTATTTCATGGACACGGTAAAAAATTTTGAATTCAAGCAATAAATAAAGATATTTTTTGTTATTTCAAAATATGAAGAATTTTATTATAAATGAATTTATAATTCACTAATAAAAGCTGATTAATCCGATATTTTATTAAATAAAAATTCCTAACCTTGAAGAAAGGAACAGCTTAAAATAAATTATAATAATTTATTATTTTAGCATCATAAATTTTCTGTATTAAAAACAAAGGATTAAAATGCCGAGAACATCGGAGATAAAATTCACAATTCAGTTAGACGATAAGAATTTACCGAAGAAAATAGAGTGGGAAGCAAATGATGCAGGCTTTGAAGGAAAGAAACAATGCAGTTCAATGATGATTTCTCTGTGGGATACAAAAGAAAAAGTAACAATGGGAATTGATCTTTGGTCTAAAGATATGCTGATTGATGACATGAATATACATTTTTACCAAATCTTAACAAAAATGGCCGACACCTATCGAAGGGCAACCAACAATAATGATGTAGCTAAAATGATTGAAGACTTCAGCAAGGATTTTGGAAATAGATTGGAGCTGTTGAAAGAAGTAAAATAAGTTTGACCGGTTTTATAATTTGCCGGCTGCACTTTTCTTTTCGGTCTTAAAAACTCTAAGTAAATAAAACAAAGCGGGAAATATAATTAACGAACCGACAATCAGTGCCCACCCCAGGTAATTAATGGTTATTTCCGGAGCCGCCGAATTATAAAATGTTAATGAACTGCCGTTCCTAATTATTACAAGGGTAGGAAAGTAAACAATATAAAAAGCACCAAGGATGAATAACAGTTGCGCTCCGACTAAAATTCTGGATATCCATTTTGATCCTTTCTCTAAAGTTTTCCATAACAATGGTAAACAGGCGGTTGCTATCAGCATCAAGCCGATACTCAGGTAATTGCCGAAAAAGCTCTCGGAAAAATGTACGTTATCAATTATTGAAGAAATAAATACCAGCAAACCGCCGGCTACGGCAGCCACTATGGATTTTTTGGACTTCAAGATAAAGCCGTTCAAAATACTTTTATCTGAAATTTCGCTTGTTAGAAATACGGAAGCGATGAAAGAAAAAAGCGATGCAACAAAAATACCTGTCGAGATTGAAAATAAATTTAGCCACGGATTTACGTAACCCTCATAAAACGATGAAGGGTTGGTGACAATATTTCCCGAAACTATACTTCCGACAACTAACCCGAAGAAAAACGGAACTATTAAGCTTGAATACTCAAAAACTTTCGAATAAAGTTCCTGGGAAGAATCTTTAATCGCATCATAGTGTCTGAAAGTAAAAGCAGTTCCGCGTAAAATGATACCGATTAACATTAATATTAAAGGAATGGAAAGAGACACAAGTAATGTGGTATAAACCAGAGGGAAAGCGTTAAATAAAATCACAACGGCAATTATCAGCCACATATGGTTTGCCTCCCATATTGGAGCCATTGCATCGGAAACCAAGTGTCTTGTTCTTTCTTTAAACTTTCTTTTTTCTCCCAGTTCAATTATACCTGCACCAAAGTCGGCTCCGCCTAGTAAACAATATATGTATATAGAAACCAGAAAGAAAAATATAACTACATAAAGCATTTAAACTCCCGCATACTAATATTTTTTATCATTAGAAAAATTGGTAAAAACTTTTTAAGTAAAGTTAAGATCTCTTTAAGTCTCTAAAATTATCCAGTACTTTAATTTGACGACTCATGAGCCAGACTGCCATAATGGAAAGAAGAAGATAGACAATTAGAAAAAGGATCAAATGGACTACCTGATACGGCACAGGCGTTACGGCATCCAACGTTTTCATTATGTTATAAATAATCCACGGCTGTCTTCCCACTTCAGTTACTATCCATCCAGCTTCAACAGCAATAAAACCAAGCGGAGTACAAATTGCGGCCAACTTTAAAAACCAATTTACCGTAATTTTATCTTTCCATTTCCAAAACAATATCCAAAATAATACCCCGACAAACGCAAGAAGAAAACCTATTCCGACCATTATTTGAAATCCGAAATGAACCGGTAATATCGGCGGCCAGTTATTTTTGGGAAAATCACTAAGTCCTTTTACTTCCGCATTAAAATTTCCGTAAGCTAAAAAACTTAATAATTTCGGAATCTTTATCCCGAAGTTTGTTGTTTCGGTTTTTATATCCGGAATACCGCCTATAGTAAGGCCGGCGCCTTTTTCGGTTATAAAATGACCTTCCATTGCTGCAAGTTTAATAGGCTGACGTTTTGCAACATCCTTTGCACTATGATCGCCGCTAAGAGGCTGAAGAATTGCAAAAATACTTCCGAAACTTAATGCAATAATTAAAGCTCTCTTATGAAGGAGGTTATTTTTATTTTTTAAAAGTAAGATTGCATGCAACCCTGCTACTGCGAATGATGTTGCTATAAAAGCGGCAATTATCATATGAGATGATTGACTTAACCATGCAGGATTAAACATTGCGGCAACGGGATTTATATTTATAGCTTTTCCATTTACCCAATCAAAACCAGCCGGAGCGTTCATCCATGCATTGGCACAGACGACAAAAATACCTGAAAGCACTCCTGAAATACCGACCAGTAATCCCGATATCCAATGAACGTATGGATTTAATCTATTCCATCCATAAAGAAATAATCCTATACAAATAGCTTCAACAAAAAAAGCAGTGCCTTCCCAGCTGAAAGGCATACCTATAATTGCACCGGCATATTTCATAAAATCCGGCCATAATAAACCCAGTTCAAATGAAAGTACGGTACCCGAAACAGCGCCTATGGCAAAAAATATTGCCACGCCTTTAGACCAGGCTTTTGTCAATTGAAGATATATTTCGTCTTTGCGTTTTATCCAGAGCCAATTCGATATCACCATCAAGAAGGGCATAGTCATTCCAATACAAGCAAATATTATATGGAATGCCAGCGAAATTGCCATTGTAGAACGGGCAGCAAAAAGATTATCCAAAACAATCTCCTAATATTTTCATATTTACAAAACAAAATTAATAAATAAATAATTCATCTTCGCTTTAATTAGAATGAAAGTGTGAAAGAAAACAAAAAGAAGTTTTATACTTTTCCGTTAATAAATAGTGTGAACTTTTTGATCCCCGGTTTTTACCCTTGTGAAATTGAATCTGGTTTGGGCATTACGATCCAAAGGATTATATAGACAAGAATACCGGGAAATGCCGCACTAAAAATTGATAAAAGTACATAGCCTACCCGCACTATTGTCGGATCCCACCCAAGCCATTCGGCAATACCGCCGCAAACTCCGGCAATCATTTTATTATTTGATCTTTGAAGAGGCATATAATTTATTTTTTAAATAAAAAATTTTAAGTACATACGAAATTTAGGAAATTTCTAGTAAAACTAATATCACATAACCATACAACATAATGTCAGCAAGAGAAGTTATTTTTTTTCAATAGCTCTAATTACCGCATCATGAACTTTAGGACGTACTTTACGTATTTTATTATTTTTTCTAGTTGGATAAACCCTGTTTGTTAAAAAGACAACAAATAAATTTCTTGTGGGATCAGTCCAAACCGAAGTACCGGTAAACCCGGTGTGTCCGTAGGAAATATTACTGAATAAATGTCCGGCAGACGAATGTTCGGGAGACTTTGTATCCCAGCCCAAAGCTCTAGTACTGAGATCCGATTGTTTTTTTACAAACATTTCAACAGTTGATGCTTTTATATATCTTTTCCCGCGGTATTCGCCTTTTTGCAAAAGCATTTGGAGCAATTTAGCAATATCGCCGGCAGTGGAAAACAATCCCGCATGACCGGCAACGCCGCCTAGTAGTTGAGAAGTTTCATCGTGCACAGTGCCTCTTATTTGTCTGTGTCTCCAGTAGTTATCATATTCAGTAGGTGCAATTCTATAGACTAGAGAATCCGGAGGATTGAACATCGTATTTTTCATCCCAAGCGGTTTGAAAATATATTTTTCGCAGAATTTATCAAGCCTTAAACCTGTAACTTTTTCAATTATTTTTCCCATTAAAATAAAATTTAAATCCGAATAAACCATTTTTGTGCCGGTCGGGTATACTAATGAATCATTGTAAATTTCATTCATTACGCCTTGTGCTTTATTCTTTACGGAATCGAAAGCTCTATAGGAAGGAATGTCGGGCCGCAAACCGCTGTCGTGTACCAGCAAATTTCTTATAGTAACATTTTCTTTTCCATTTACCCCGAACTTAGGCAGGTACTTTGCAACTTTGTCGTCAAGTTTAAATAATCCTCTGTCATAACACATCATAGCAGCCGTTGTAGTAGCAATTACTTTGGTTAATGATGCTAAATCATACATGGTATTTAATTTTATATGCCCGGATGAAGTATCATATGTATAATGTCCGTATGCTTTTTCGTATAAAATTTTTCCGTTCTGCTGAACAAGAAGAACCGCACCTGGAAATGCCGAATCGGCAATTGCTGATTCGATTACTTTATCGACGTTATCGAATTTGCTTTTATTATTTTTTAATAAAGTTGAATTTTGAAAAAGCAGTAAAAGAAAAACTGAGATAAACGAAATTAAAAGTTTATTATATCTGAACATTTTTCACTCCCCGGTTTTCTTGCCGAAATCAGGATCAAATGGTAACGCCTTTATAATAAAATACCCCGGAATCATTGTAATTAATACCCAAACAAAAAAAAGCTTATAGCCTAAAAATTCTTGTATCATTCCACTCACTGCACCAGGAAGCATCATACTAAGAGCCATAAAACCTGTGCAGATTGCGAAGTGGGAAGTTTTAAATTCACCTTGTGAAACATAAATCATATATAGCATATAAGCGGTAAAACCAAATCCGTAGCCAAATTGTTCACCGGCAATACACAAAGTAATAATAAAAATGTTGCCGGGCTGAACGAAAGCAAGAAATATATAAACCAAGTGAGGTATATTTATTGCGGCAAACATCCACCATATCCATTTTTCCAATCCGTCTCTCGAAACTACAATTCCGCCGAGAATTCCTCCTATTAACAATGAAATAACACCAATTGTTCCATAAGCAAAACCAATTTCTTCAAGTGATAGGCCTAGTCCGCCTGCGCTTCGGGGATCTAAAAAAAACGGCTGTGCGAGTTTTAAAAGCTGCGCTTCACCAAATCTGTAGATAAGAAGAAAAGTAATTGTGATGCCGATATTATCTTTCTTAAAAAATAATTTAAATATTTTTATAAATTCCGAAAATTGTCCTTTTTCACTAACTGCAGGCTTATCTGTTTTAGGGTAAGGAAGAAGAAAATTATGATAAATAAAAATTGCAAGATACAGTATTGTAATAAAAATGAAAGTATACTGCCATGATAATGGAACACTGCCCGTTGTTACCTCCAAGTAGCCGGCAATAAATAATAATAATCCTTGTCCGGTCCACATTGCAATTCTATAAAAAGTGCTTCTTATTCCTACAAAGAAAGCCTGCTGCCTCTCATTTAGGCCAATCATATAAAATCCGTCAGCAGCTATATCGTGAGTTGCGGAACTGAGTGCAACAAGACAAAGGAATAACAATGTTATAAAAAAGAAATCGGATGAAGTTGCATAAATTGTTAATCCCACAAGACCAAGTCCAACGACTAACTGCATAATAAGGATCCAAAAACGTTTTGTTTTTATCATATCGACAGAAGGGCTCCACAAAGGTTTTACAACCCACGGTAGATAAAGTAGACTGGTAAAAAGTGCGATATCGGTATTTGATATGCCCATTTTTTTGTAGAAAGCAACCGAAACTATATTAACAATAACATACGGCACGCCTTCTGCAAAATAAAGCGTTGGAACCCATGCCCACGGATTACGGCTTGCGGGCTTATCTTTTATCATAATTATAAATCTCCAAGTCTAAGATAATTTGTTTTCCATTCCTTTAATTTTAAGCTTAAGAAAAGCCGGTTGATATTCCAACAAAACCGGTAAAATATTGTTTAGAATAATTTTAGATTAATTATAATTTAACTTTAGATGCTTTAAGAATTTCTTGAGCCATTAAAACAGCGCCCATTTCCGGCGGATAGTCAGGTTCTTTAATATTAACTTTTTCTAATTTATTTTTAATTTTATTACGGAGTATTTTTGAATATATATTTTCATTTGTAATTATTCCGCCTATAAATACTACATCTAATATTGGCAGTTCAATCTTTCTTAACATAGTTTCAATATGGAGCAGTAACTCATTCGTTTCTTCATCAATAATTTTTAATGCAGCCTCGTCATCTTTTTCTGCTGCGGCAAATACCGATGGTGCAATAGAAGCAATATTAAAATTGTTTTTGTATATTTTATTTATTAAAACTTCTGAAGAATCTATTTTGAATTTTTCCGCAATTAACGAGGTTACAAGTGAATGTTTGCCTCTTCCGTCGAATTCTTTCGAAACAGCAGTTAATCCTTTTTTCCCGATAGCATACCCGCTTCCTTCATCTCCTATAAATCTTCCAAAACCGCCTACTCTATGAATATTACCTTTTCCGTCTTTTCCAAACATTATAGAGCCGGTACCTGCAATTAAAATACTTCCCGGCTTTCCAGAAAAAGCTCCTTCCAAGGCTATACGTGCATCACTTTCCACACGGAAAAGTTTAAACCGGATCCCCTTACTTTTAGCATAATTTTTAAAATCACTTTCTAATTTTTGCGCATCATCTATTCTTCCTGCACCTGTAGATCCTATTAGAACAGCTTCTATTTCATCGTAATTAATATTTAAATTATTTTTACATTCATTAACCAAATTGTAAATTGTAAGAGATACTTCTTCTGTTCCCCTAACCAAAAAATTTGAAGCATTCCCGAAACATTCAAATAATTTTTTCCCATTTATGCCGGTTATTATACAGTGAGTCTTTGTCCCTCCCCCATCAATTCCAATGATATAGCCCATATGCAAAGTAGATTTTAATGAAAAAGTTTAACAAAGATAGAGAAAAAAGAATCAATTAAAAACTTTAGTTCAATTTGAATTTTATACAATTATTCCGATATTTTTACGGTGATTTATTAGGAATATTATACTTGATTTTATTTAAATATTTAAATGATTTTTTTTGTCAAATAAAAATTTAAGAATTCATATTCTTTGGGTATTAAGAAAATGCCCGGAGAAAACATAATTATTTTAGTAAATATAATTTTTTTTTAAAAGTGTTAATACTGTTAATAAATTAGGTTGTGCAATGTTCAACTTAGAAGAATATTTTGAACCATTCAGAAAAAACACTATTGGATATAATGAGTATTTTAAATCTCCATACGGGAAAAAGAAAATAGTATATGCCGATTGGATAGCCAGCGGAAGATTATATGCACCAATAGAAAATCAAATGATTGAAATTTTCGGGCCACTTGTCGGAAATACTCACTCGGAATCCAGCATAACCGGAACATCAATGACTCTATCGTATCATTATGCACATGATTTGATTAAGAAACATGTGAATGCTAACAAAGATGATGTTATAATTACAGCCGGTTCCGGAATGACCGCACTTATCAATAAATTTCAAAGAATTTTAGGTCTCAAAATTCCCGAACAATTAAAAGATTATCTTAAACTTCCTAAAGAATTAACTCCGGTAATTTTTATTACCCATATGGAACACCACTCAAATCATACATCATGGCTGGAAACCATCGCTGATGTAGTTAGTATTTCACCTGATGAAAACGGTTTGGTAAATTTAGTTGATTTTAATAAGAAACTTAAAAAATATAAAAACAGAAAGTTAAAAATAGGATCGTTTACTGCTTGTTCAAACGTAACCGGAATCAGAACGCCTTATCATAAAATGGCAAAATTAATGCATGAAAATGGCGGTCTGTGCTTTGTAGACTTTGCTTGTTCAGCTCCATATTCAGATATAAATATGCATCCTGAAGATTCGCTTGAAAAGCTTGATGCAGTATTCTTTTCACCCCATAAATTTTTAGGCGGACCGGGTACACCGGGTGTAATGGTGTTTGATTCCAAATTGTATAAAAATCAAGTGCCTGATAATCCCGGCGGCGGTACGGTTGACTGGACAAATCCCTGGGGCCACCACAAGTTTGTTTCAAATATAGAACTGCGTGAAGACGGAGGAACTCCGGCATTTTTACAGACTATTAAAGCGGCGCTTTGCATAAAATTAAAAGAAGAGATGGGGATTGAATTTATTGAAAAGAGAGAAGAAGAACTGGTTAAAATTGCACTTCAAGAGCTTCATAAAATTAACGGACTTCATATTCTAGCCGAAAATATTGAGAATAGATTAGGTGCAATTTCATTTTATGTAGATAAGATTCATTATAACCTAATAGTTAAATTATTAAATGATCGTTTCGGCGTACAGGTAAGGGGAGGGTGTTCTTGTGCCGGAACATACGGTCATTACTTGTTACATGTGACTCCATCTCAATCTAAACATATTACTGAAAAAATTGATCACGGCGATTTATCCGAAAAACCCGGCTGGGTTAGAATGTCTATTCATCCTACGATGACTAATGATGAACTATATTTTATAATAGATTCTGTTAAGCAAATTGTTAAAAATATTTCGATTTGGGAAAAAGATTATGATTATGCCCCTTCTAAAAATGAATTCATTAATATACTTCATCCAAACGAAGAATTAGAAAAAATAAAAAACTGGTTTGACTTAAGCGGGAATTAACAAAGTAAAGAATAGAGGGAAATTAGATTTATAATATTTGAAATACTCTTCCTGTAATTGATAAGTTGTGTTTAATGATCGCAGATTTTAAGTAAACGTTATTATCTGCAACTATTATTCTAGATCCCCTAAAATAAATTTGGCTTAAATTTTTAATAAAAATTGAGTTTTTTATTTCCTTTTAAAGAATTGTTGCCGATATCAACAGTTTAATTTTATTTCTCCCAATAATGAGAATGCATTTTATTTCAATTTCTCAGATGTGGATATTTTTGGCAATAATTGCGTTTTATTCTTCCTTTTCAATATAATAATTACGGCATATTCTTTGTTTTTGTTGTACGTGAAATTTTCGGCGTTATATTGTTCTTTTTGAATTTAATAAAAGAATTTTTGTTTAATTAACGCAATACTACATCTTGAAATATATGTTAAGGTAAAGTAATATTTAAGAGGATAGCAAATGAAAAATATAATAATGTACTTACTTTTTGTATTCTTTATTGTTGCAATGTTTGGTTTTGCTTTTACAATATAAAAGTTAAAGAATCTTTCTAAAGACAATAATAAAAATGGGTTTCACTTTAATTTAATGTAAAACAAATTTAGTAATCCGTAATTATTATTCTGAAAGACAATTTTATTAATTAAAAAAATAATGATCCGATCTGGACCAAAAAAAATTAAGAAATGGAGTACGACTTTTAAAAATTGGTTACAGTCACTGCCATTTAAGATAAAATCCAGATATGTCGCTTTTACAGAAATATTTGAAATTGCAGGTAGGCAGTCATGTTAGTTTTCAATTCGCAAATGGTAAGAAAAAAATATAAATCTAATCCGTTATTATCACTCCTAAAAAGAAATGATATCCTAGTCATATTAATGACTTCCTTTCTTGTATTGGTAACTTCGATTAAACTTAGTGCTCAATCTAATGATGATTGCCTAATGTGCCATAGTGATAGTACGTTAACAATGCAGAAAAATAATAAGACGGTTTCCTTGTTTGTTAATGCTAAAGTATTTGCACATTCGGCACACGGAAAACTTCAGTGTATTGCCTGCCATGTCGGCTTTGATATTAATAATATTCCTCATAAGAAAAATATACAGCCGATAAATTGTGAATCATGCCATAAAGATGCAGCGGTGTTGCATCCTTTTCACCCGCAAATGCTGAAGGCTAACGGTGTTGACGGAACAAAGGATGTTAATTGTAAAGGATGTCATGGTACTCATGATATAATATCACCTAAAGTACCCGGTTCAAAGTTTTATAAGACGAATATTGTTAACGCCTGCGGAAGTTGTCATCAGGAGAAAAAGAAAGAATTTTTAACTTCTGCACATGCAGATGGATTAAGAGAAGGCGTTAAAGGTGCGCCGAACTGCATTACTTGCCATAAAAATCCGATCATATCCATATCCGGAGTTAAAGATACGGACAAGCTGAAGCTTGCACAGGAAAAACTCTGTTTGTCGTGCCATTTAGATAATCCGGAAATACGGGCAAGGACTTCTCCTTCGGCAGGATTCATCAGTTCTTATGAGCAGAGTGTTCACGGCAAGGCTTTGGCCGCAGGAAACGCAAAGGCGGCCAACTGCGTAAATTGTCATACCGCTCATATGGTAAAAGGACCAAGCGATCCTACTTCAACCGTCAACAGGTTAAATATTCCGAATACGTGCGGTCAGTGCCATCCGAAAATTGAGGAAGAATACAAAGAAAGTATTCACGGCATTGCTGCGTTGCAAAAAGGAAGTACCGATGCTCCGGTTTGTACCAACTGTCACGGCGAGCATAATATTTTGAAACCTAGTAATCCAAAAGCTCCTACTTCATATGCAAATTTATCACGAGAAGTATGTTCAAAATGCCATGCTTCTGTGACTTTATCAAAAAAATATGGTCTTAATCCGAACAGATGGCAAACGTTTAAAGACAGTTATCACGGACTAGCATTACAAGGAGGTGCAACTACTGTTGCAAACTGCGCTAGTTGCCATAGAGCCCATTTAATTTTACCTCCCAGCGATCCGAGATCAAGTGTTTATAAAGGTAACCTATCCAAGACTTGCGGTAAATGCCATCCGGGTGCAAATGAAAAATTTGCCATCGGCAATATCCATGCTTCTTCAGCCAATAAAAAAGAAGAGCCGATATTATATTGGATTGCCTTAATGTATATAATTCTAATTGTCTCTATTGTAGGCATGATGCTGCTGCATAATATTTTTGACTTCGTAAAGAAGGCAAAAATTAAAAAGCTCAAACAAATGGGCATGATAGCAGAAGAGAGACATAGTCATTCTCTTTATTTAAGAATGAATGTTAATGAGAGGGTTCAGCATATTCTGCTGGCAATTAGTTTTATTATCCTTGTAATTACAGGTTTTATGCTTCAATTCCCAAATTCCTGGTGGGTATCGCATATAAGAGATTTAAGTGAAAATGCTTTCGTGTATAGAAGCATACTTCATAGAATTGCTGCTGTTATTTTAGTATTTACAAGTTTGTATCATATCTATTATGTTTCATTTACAACAAGAGGCAGGCAATTAATAAAAGATTTATTACCCAAAAGGAAAGATCTCTCGGATGCTCTTGATGTAGCAAAGTTTAATCTTGGGATGTCAAAGGTTAAACCTAAATTAGAACGTTTCAGTTATGTAGAAAAAGCTGAATATTGGGCCTTAGTGTGGGGTACAATAGTGATGACAGTAACCGGGACTATAATGTGGTTTAACAATACTTTCATAGATATATTTACACTTTTGGGATGGCAAATTGCAAGAACAATACATTACTATGAAGCCTGGCTGGCAACGTTAGCAATAATTGTTTGGCACTTTTACTTTGTAATATTCAATCCTGAAATATATCCAATGAATACATCATGGATTAAAGGGTATCTTACAGAAGAAGAAATGGCTGAAGAACACGCCGCCGAATTAGAAAAATTAAAAAATCAACAATCCGGTGATGATGAAAATGCTGGTAAATAAATTTAGGATAACCTGCGTGTAAGGAGAAAATTTTGAAAAAAGGAATTATTATCGGATGAATTTGTACAAACTAATCTTTCATATTATTCCTGCCAAAAGATATTTTTTGATATTCATATCTATGCTGGTTGCAAGCACAGTTTTATATGGACAGGAAAACAGTGATTGCTTAATGTGTCATAGTGATAAAACACTAACCGGCAAAAAAAACGGCAAAACATTTTCCGTATACGTTGACAGTAAAAAGTTGGCTGAATCGGTTCATAGCGGTAATCAATGTATAGACTGCCATGCAGATTTAGCCGGTTCCGATTTTCCTCATAAGACAAATGTAGCGCCTGCACAATGCGTTCCCTGCCATGATGACGAACAGAAATTATATTCGGAAAGTATTCATGGGAAAGCTGTTGCAAAAGGAGATCCGTTAGCCCCGCGTTGTCAGAACTGCCATGGATCTCATGATATTCTCCCTGTAAATGACATACGTTCAGCAGTGGCGCCGATTAAAATTCCTTTTGTATGCGGGTCTTGTCATAAAGAAGGAACAAAAGTTCAGGTACAGAGGCATATACCGCAAGATCATATACTCGAAAATTATTCCGAAAGTATTCATGGAGTAGGGCTTCTTCAGAAAGGACTTTCAGTAGCAGCAAATTGTGCATCATGTCATTCTCCGCATAAAATTCTTCCGCCTTCCGATCCTCAATCAACAATAGCTCGAAGAAATATTCCTGCTACCTGTACAAAGTGCCATCAGGAAATTGAAATTGTGCACAGAAAAATTATTAAAGGTAAATTGTGGGAACAAAAACCTCATACGCTTCCGGTTTGTGTTGACTGCCATCCGCCTCATAAAATTAGAAATGTATTGTACAAGGAGAGCGTAGCTAATCAGGATTGTTTAAATTGTCACGGCAGAACAAATTTAAAATCTGCTGATGGCAGATCTATGTTTGTTGATGTTGTAAAATTGCAAAACTCAGTACATTCAAAAATTTCCTGCAGCCAATGTCATAATATGGTTAATCCGTCTTTGGTTCGCCCGTGTACAGGAATAACTTCTAAGGTTGATTGTTCTATTTGTCATGCAAATGAAGGTGATCAATATAAGCAAAGTATACACGGACAATTGTATGCAAAGAATGATCCAAATGCGCCAACTTGTGAAGAATGCCATGGTTCTCATTATGTATTAAGCAATAAAAATCCTGCATCTCCAATATTCCATACAAATATTCCGACACTCTGCGGAAAGTGCCATCGTAAAGGTGAACCCGCAGCAGTCAGATATGTTGGTAAAGAACATGATATCTTGGAAAACTATACCGAGAGTATTCATGGTAAAGGATTATTGAAAAGCGGACTAACTGTAACAGCAACATGTACTGATTGTCATACTGCTCATATGGAGCTTCCTCATAATGCACCTAATTCTAGTGTAAATAGAAATAATATTGCTGCAACATGCGGCAAATGTCATTACGGTATTGAAAAGCAGCTGGAAAGCAGTGTCCATTCACCTAGTGTAACTAAAACAGATAAAAGATTACCTGTATGTTATGACTGCCATAGTGCTCATAAAATAAGTCGTACGGATAATGCTGGTTTTAGACTTGAGATTATGCGTATCTGCGGCAACTGCCATAAAAATTATGCAGAATCTTATTTCAATACTTATCACGGACAGGTTTCAAGATTAGGATATGCTAAAACAGCTAAATGCTGGGACTGTCATGGAGCGCATGATATCTTACCTGTTGAGAATCCAAAATCTCATCTTAGTTTCCAAAATAAAGTTGAGACTTGTAAAAAGTGCCATGAAGGAGCTACTAGACAGTTTGCCGGATATTTTACTCACGCTACGCATCATGAACCCGCAAAGTATCCGTTTTTGTTTTGGACATTTTGGGGTATGACCGGTCTTTTAGTAGGAACATTTTTTATTGCAGGTGTGCATACATTATTATGGCTGCCGCGTTCACTTCAATATAGGAAAGAGATGAAGAAATTATTAGCTGATAATTCTGAGACAGATGAAACTTCCGGAGATGAAATTAAAGGTGAGGATAATGAATAATTCAGCAGAAAAAATTGTTGATGAAAAATTGGAATCCCCAATAGTAATTTCAAATGGGAAGAAAAAATTGCAATACCAACGATTCACCCGTCTCAATCGTGTATTGCATATTGCGATGATTGTCAGTTTTATAAGTCTCGCACTTACAGGGATGACATTAAAATTTTCTTACACTGGCTGGGCTGTTATTTTGTCTCATCTACTGGGAGGATTTCAGTCGGCTGGATACATTCATCGTTTCTTTGCCGTAGTAATGCTTACCATATTTACAATTCATATTGTTGAATTGAAAAAATTAAAAAAGAAAGAATATAAAACCTGGAAGAACCTTATTTTTAATCCTAACAGCATGATCTTTAACAAAAAGGATTTAAAAGATATTGCCGGTACATTAAAATGGTTTTTAGGCAGGGGTAAAAGGCCCCAATACGGAAGGTGGACATACTGGGAAAAGTTTGATTACTTCGCAGTTTTCTGGGGAATTTTTGTTATTGGTTCTACAGGATTGACCCTTTGGTTTCCTGAGGTGTTAACAAGTATCTTACCTGGCTGGGTTATTAATGTTGCTACTATAATTCACAGCGATGAAGCTCTGCTGGCAACAGGCTTTATTTTTACAGTTCATTTTTTTAATACACATTTACGCCCTGAAAAATTTCCGATGGATATTGTAATTTTTTCAGGAAGAGTGCCGTTGGAGGAATTTAAAATTGACCGGCCTGCCGAATATAAAGAACTTGTTGAAAAAGGTGAACTGGAAAAATATCTTGTTGAACCGTATCCTCCGATTGTAATAAAAGCAATTAAAGTTTTCGGTTGGATAGCTCTGTCAATTGGCTTCAGCATTATAGTATGGATTATTTATGCAATGATTTTTGCTTACAGATAAAGTTTGCTTGGATTAAAATCCTTTTTAGAAGAAAGAGAGTAAATATATAATGAGAAAATGGCTGCCTACATCGTTTTATAATCCTATTACACTTACAGGAACCGCTATTGCAACGGGAAGTTTTGCCATTATATTGTTATTAACAATTTTGGAAGCGTTCAGTTCGAAGCAATCACCGTATTTAGGCATCATAACTTTTATTATTTTACCGGCAATTCTAATTTTGGGGCTTTTACTTATTGCATTCGGAATTTATCGTGAACATGTTAGGGAGAGACATGGAAAGCATAGAGATGAAAGACTTCCTAAAATTGATTTAAACGATCCCAGGCAAAGAAGAGCAGTTACTATTTTTACTATCGGAACTATTTTATTATTAATCTTTACGGCATTTGGAAGTTTTAAAGCTTACGATTATACCGAATCGGTAGATTTTTGCGGAACGATTTGTCATAAAGTAATGAATCCAGAATATGTCTCTCATGCTAATTCTCCGCATGCCCGTGTTGCATGCGTAGCTTGTCATATTGGACCCGGAACTACTTGGTATGTTAAATCTAAACTAAGCGGGGCTTACCAGGTTTATTCCTATATATTTAATAAATATTCAAAACCAATTCCAACACCTGTTGCAAATTTAAGGCCTGCACAAGGCACATGCGAGCAATGCCATTGGCCAAATGCATTTTACAGTAAGATGGAAAAGAAAAAAGTTTATTTCTTATCAGATAAAGATAATTCAAGAATGACATTGACACTCTTGATAAATATTGGCGGTGGAAATGAAGAATCCGGTGTAACATCCGGTATTCACTGGCATATGAATATTGCAAACAAAATTACTTATCTCGCAACGGATTCATCACGCCAGGTTATTCCTTGGGTTAAGATAGAATCAAAAAATGGTAAGTCTACTATTTATAGAAGCACAGACATTCCTGTTTCAAAAGAACAATTAAAGAACGGCAATTACAGAACAATGGATTGCATTGACTGTCATAACCGGCCTACACATGTCTACAGTCCGCCTGCATCGTCAGTAAATGATATGATGGCAGATGGATTTATCGACACAACCCTGCCTTATATCAAAAGTATTTCTGTAAGAGCTTTGGATGCAGGGTATACAAGTAAATCGATTGCATTGGATAGTATTAAAACTTTTATTGAAGAGTTTTACCAGGGAAATTATCCGGCAATATATGCTGCTAAAAAAGCTAGTATAGAAAATTCAATTAAAAAAGTACAAAAAATATATTCACTAAATTATTTTCCTTCAATGAATGTATCCTGGAAAAAATATCCCAATAATATAGGTCACTTATATTCCCCAGGCTGTTTCAGGTGCCACGATGGTAAACATGTAAGTAAAGACGGGAAAGTTATAACTAAGAGCTGCACTGCATGTCATACAATTCTTGCTCAGCAGTTTGGAAATGAAAAACCTGAACTTTCTTTAAAAGGTATCAATTATCGTCATCCGATTGATATTGGAGATTCTTGGAAAGAAACACTCTGCAGCGATTGTCATGGTAAAAAATAATTTAATAAAATAAATTAAGCGATTTTTGTTTTAATAAATTAACAACATACGGACTCCTGTTATTAAATAGGAAATAAGGCTTTGTGAGTTTACTTTAAATGAAGGGTAAATATCATGAATTATTCAAATGAAGAGCCGGTCCGAAAAACAAGACGCGATTTCCTGAAATACTTGCTGACGGGTGGAATTGCCGGCCTGGTAATTTCGATTTTCTATCCTATAATATCTTATTTAAAACCTCCCAAACAAAACGAAGTAGAAGTATCCAGCGTTAAAGTCGGAAAGCTTAGTGAAATAAAAAAAGACAGCGGAAAAATTATCCGGTTTGGTAATATACCGGTTATTCTTATTCGCACAAAAACCGGCGAATTGCGAGCGTTCTCAGCTGTGTGTACTCATTTAAATTGTACAGTGCAATTTAGAAAAGACTTGGAACTAATCTGGTGTGCATGCCATAACGGAAAGTACGATTTAAATGGAAGAAATATTTCCGGCCCGCCTCCAAGACCTCTGGCACCATACAGAGTTGTAGTAAAAGGTGATGAAGTTTTTGTTTCAAAACTAACCTGAGGAAGCTATGAAAAGTTTTTGGAAAAACCTTTATGGCTGGATAGATGAACGTGTTCAGCTTGAAGATTTAGTTAAGTTTATGGGGAAAAAATATGTCCCCGTACATAGGTACTCGATCTGGTATTATTTCGGTGGAGTATCCCTTTTCCTTTTTATTATCCAGGTGGTTACCGGGATTATGCTGTTGTTTTATTATAAGGGAAGCGCCGACTTAGCATTTGAAAGTGTCCAGTTTATTATGTCTAAAGTACAGTTTGGATGGTTAGTAAGATCAATTCATGCCTGGTCGGCAAATCTATTTATACTCTCCATATTTATACATATGTTCAGCGTATATTTTGAAAAAGCTTATCGAAAGCCAAGAGAATTAACTTGGATAACAGGGGTGTTTATGTTTTTTATGGCACTTGGTTTTGGTTTTAGCGGTTATCTTTTACCCTGGAATGAACTTTCCTTTTTTGCTACCAAAGTCGGTTCGGATATTGCCGGTCAAATTCCATGGATCGGCGAACCGATTAAAGAGTTTATCCGCGGCGGGGATGATGTAACAGGTGCTACCCTTTCAAGATTATTCGGATTTCATGTTGCTTTGCTGCCGGGGATTTTTACAATAATTTTAGGAATTCACCTCATTTTAATTCAGCGTCAGGGAATAAGCGAACCTTTACATCTTGAAAAAGCAAGTTCAAAAGAAAAAAAGACAATGCCGTTTTTCCCCAATTTTATGTTAAGGGATCTACTTCTCTGGCTGCTTGTATTAAATGTTCTGGCAATTCTCGCTGTTTTCTTCCCTGCAGATTTAGGCCATAAAGCTGATCCATTTTCTGCTGCACCTGCAGGTATTAAACCCGAATGGTATTTCCTCTTTATGTTCCAGAGTCTTAAATATTTTCCGGCTTACATATTATCGATTGAAGGCGAATTGGTAGGAATACTTCTTTTTGGTGCTGCAGCAGTTTTATGGCTACTGGTTCCGTTCTGGGATAGAAAAAGTTCAAGAGGAGAACATAATAGATTTATAAATTATGCCGGTTTGTTTGCAGTCATTTTCATCATAATCTTAACCATTTTAGGGTGGACATCATGAAGAAAATATTAATTCAAACTTTATTTTTTATTTCATTTTTTATCTTCACCTTTCCTAAAAATGCTTCGGCGAAAGAGGATCAATGCTATGTCTGCCACTCAACCTTAGGTGGAAAGCCCGCAGAATTATTTAAGAATGATATTCACTTTAAAAAGGGAATTTCTTGTGCAGATTGCCATGGAGGTGATAATCAAACCGATGACATGGATAAAGCTATGAGTAAGAGTGCCGGATTCAAAGGAGTTCCAAAAGGCGATAATATAACTGCTACATGTATAAGATGCCATGCCGATAGTTTAATGATGTTAAAATACGGAGCTAAAATTCCTACGAATCAATTTGAGCTTTTAAAAGAAAGTGTACATGGAAGATTAGCAATTGATGGTACTGAAAGGATCGTTCAATGTATTACTTGTCATAATGCACATGGCATTGTTATGGTAGATAATCCGGCATCTCCAGTCTATCCGCTAAATATTCCTCAAACATGCGGTAAATGCCACAGCAATGCGGTTTATATGCGTTCATATAATCCTGCGCTCCCAGTTGATCAGCTTCAGAAGTATAGAACAAGTGTCCATGGAATGCGAAACGCAAAAGGTGATCCAAAACCTGCGCAGTGTGCCAGCTGCCATGGAAGCCATGATATTCTTTCGGTTAAAGATGTTAGGTCGAGTGTTTATCCTACAAACATTCCCGGGACATGTTCTAAGTGTCATAGCAATGTAAAGTACATGGCGGAGTATAAGATTCCAACTGACCAGTATGCAAAGTATTCAAAAAGCGTTCATGGTGTTGCTCTTCTTCAGAAACATGATTTAGGTGCACCGGCTTGCAACAGCTGTCATGGAAATCATGCAGCAACACCTCCGGGTATAGAATCAATTTCTGAAGTGTGCGGTACATGTCATGCCTTAAATGCGGAATTGTTTTCTAAAAGTCCGCATAAAAAAGCTTTTGATGAAAGGAAACTTCCGGAATGCGAAACCTGCCACAGTAATCATGATATTGTAACTGCGACTGATAAATTATTGGGAGTTACACCCGGGGCGGTTTGTTACAGGTGTCATCAAAAAGATAAAGATCCTAAAGGCTATATGGAAGTAAAAACAATGAAACTTCTTATCGACAGCCTCGAGTCAACTGAAAAATCTGCCTTAGCTTTAGTTAATGAAGCCGAACAAAAAGGAATGGAAGTAAATGAAGAAATATTTAAACTGCGCGATGCCAGGCAGGCCCGACTTGAGTCAAGAACTATGGTGCATGCGTTTAACTTAGATAAATTTAAAGCTACCGTGGATAAAGGATTAAAAGTAACTTCGACTGTTAACATGGAAGCTAAGGCGGCTATTCATGAATACTATTTTCGTAGAATTGGATTGGGCATTTCGGTGGTTATAATTAGTTTTTTAGCACTGGTTTTATATTTATACATAAAAAGGATTGAAAAGAAAAAAGAAGATTCGTAAAAATTTAAAAATATCAATTTTACTTTAATAGTTGTTCTTCTATAAATTTTTAGCAGATGAATGGGTTCTCAAATAAACGGTTGTGAGAACTTGATAATTTATTAATCATATAAAAGAGGTGCATGATGCAGAAATCTGTTCCTCCCGGCGATTTATCTTCTGAAAATTTTTCAAATGATGAGATAGTTTCTTTATTAAAAAGTTTAGAAAAGCGCATTTCTAAAATTGAGGATTATCTAAATCTTAAAGTTGAACCGGCAACAGAGCCTGTAATAAAAACTGAAGCCGGTAATATTGAGTATAAGAATAAAGAGGAAGAACTTGAATATAAAATAGGACAATTCTGGCTGGCAAAAGCTGGTATTATTGTGTTAGTAATAGGCATAACATTTTTCCTAACATTTCCATACAAAAATCTTCCTATTTTTTTCCCACCGATATTCGGATACATAATATCCGCTGCAATTTATGGGTTTTCAATTTACTGCAGAAAAAATTATTCTTACATATGCGGATATTTATTAGGCGGAAGTTTAATACTCCTATTTTTCACTACATTAAGACTTCATTTCTTCAGCCAAAGTGTAATAATAAATAATATTTCAGCCGAATTAATATTGCTGCTTCCGGTAGTTGTTTTTAATCTTATTATTTCTATCAGAAAGAGATCAATTTATCTTTCAGGATTAAGTATAGCGTTTGGTTATATTGCTGCTATAGTGAGCGATAATTCGTATTTCTTATTCATTACAATCTTGTTGATGTCTTCACTAATAGTCTTTCTAAAATTAAAGTACAAGTGGGAATATTTAATCCATTTAGGAATTATTCTGACTTATTTCACTCATTTCATTTGGTTTCTAAATAATCCGTTAGTTGGTAAAGCAATTCAAACAATAACTTCACCTGAATTGAATCTTATTTTTGTCTTACTATATGCGGCTGTGTTTGCATCCGGAAATATTTTGGGAGAAAATAGGGAAGCTGAAAAAACACCATCTATCATTAGTTCCTTTATGAATGTAATTGGAGCATATAGTCTATTGTTCATTATTACATTATCCATGTTGAAAGAAGGCATTACAATTTATCATCTTCTTGCGTCAATATTATTTTTAATTATAGCCGTTTTATTTTGGACAAAAAAGGAAAGCATGTATTCTACCTTTATTTATGCAATGCTTGGTTACCTGGCATTGAGCTCGGCAATAGTATTTCAATTCAGCTCACCTAACTTTTTTATTTATTTATGCTGGCAGAGTCTGCTGGTAGTATCTACAGCAGTATGGTTCAAATCAAAATATATAGTATTAGCTAATTTTATTATATATATTATTATATTTATTGCATATTTAGCGATGGAAGGAAAAATTAGTATAGTTAGTATTAGTTTTGGTATAGTAGCTTTATTAAGTGCAAGGATTTTAAATTGGAAGAAAGACAGACTATCACTTAAAACCGAGCAGATGAGAAATGCTTATCTTTTAGCCGCATTGTTCATCATCCCATATTCTCTTTATCATGCAATTCCGGAGGGGTGGGTTAGTATTTCCTGGATTGCTGTTGCTATCCTTTATTATATAATGAGTCTGATTTTAAAAAATAAAAAATACAGATGGATGGCGCTGCTTACTCTTCTGCTGACTTTAGGGTACGTTTTTATAATCGGTATTACAAGTTCGGATCCGACTTATAAGATAGTTTCCTTTGTTGTATTGGGTGCTGTTATGATTGCCGTCTCTTTATTATATACAAAATTTAAAAAATCATTTAAAAGTATATTGAAGCCTTAATTGGATAGCTTATTTACCTTTGTAGGAAGTATCAAATTTTTTGATTAGTCTTGGATGAAATTAATTATTACGAATTCAGAATTGAATAGAAAAACTGAAACCTCCTAAGGTATTTCCAATTGCAGGCATTAAATTCGAACTCTGACTTCCCGTGTTAGAAAATCTGCTTCTATAATATTTACCAATTGTAGATCCAACCGCATAAGACATAAATGCTGCGGCGACAGCGTCCGAAAACCAGTGCATTCCGCCTCTGTGAAAAGCTGATACACCAAATATTGTATAAGCCATTAAACTAAAGCCGGCAACTTTCAGCCATGTACTATTAGGATAATAACCCATCAGTGCGGAAACAACAGCGGTAGTTGCTGCAGTATGTCCTGACGGCCATCCCCAGAAAATTCCTCCTCTATCAAAACCAAATCTAAATGTTTTGCTTAAAGTTTTCATATCGCTTGTATGCTGCCAATCAGGGTGCGGCCTTCCTGTAATTGCTTTTAATAAGGAATTATAAAGAAATTCAGTTATACTTGCCTGCATTACTGCAAATGATGCACCTAAAACTTCATTATCATTTTTAAATTTTCCATAAGCATAAAGCGAACCGCTTGCTATAAAAGGTAAAAACATCCCGGTAAAAACAACCGGTCTGGCAATATTGCTGTATGATTCATGCTGATTAAAATAATGTTCTACATGATAATCGGTATTTGTAGATACTATAAGGAAAGTTGAAGCAACTCCTGCAAGCTGTAGATAAAGATTATCACCTTTGAAGCTATTTAAGAAATTCTGACCGAAATGATCGAACACACCTAAATTTGGATTTGCTGACTTTGATTGATTATTAACTGTACTGTAAAAAGATTGATTTGCAGTTCTTAAGTTTTTTTGAATAAACGTATTCCGATTTAGTGATAGAATTGAATTGAGATTTGTGTTTCCAATTGATGAAAATAAATATTGATTTCCTAACTCATATATTTGTGCACTAAGTGAACCTGAAAAAATAATTATAAATAATAGAATACTTATGTTCAAAAATTTTAATTTCAGAAAGTATTTCATTCTTTATACCGGTAAAAATTGATACAAAAACTTATAATTAGTTTTAAACAAATATAATGATACGGATTAAATTAGTTGTGTTTTTAACGAAAGCAAATAATAATTTTATACTTACTCACAATTCGTGTATAAAATTTCATAATTCATTCTTTTAACTTTGATATAACACCATATCCCTATTGTTAAAAAAAGTAATTATACGAGGTTAAAAATTCTTTAATAATTACTATTTTTTTTGATAAAATATACTTTATTTTTGTTACTCCGAAATTTCACTTTTAAAGGGAAAAAGATAAAAAATAATTAGGGAAAATAGGGAAGCTGTCTTAGAATTATATAAAATCATTAAACCATCCCTTAAGATTTATTGTCAAAGCTTAGCTGTACATATAATTTATAATTTTCATCCGTTTTTAATTAATAAATAGATATTTGCCGAGAGAAATCAGATGCTAAAAAAGAAAAATACAGTTTTTATTGTAACCGGTATAATTATAATCTTTGTGATAGTTGTCTTTTTAAGAATACAAAGCGACAGCACTGAATCTAGTCGTCGCGTGATTATTCCTTCGGTTAAGGTAGGAAAAATTACCCGGGGAGATATTGTAAAGACAGAATCTCTTACCGGAGATATCTTACCAATTCAGCAGGCAAATATTTATTCTAAAGTAAGCGGTAATATCGAAAAGATTTTTGTTGATATGGGAGACAAGGTTCAAAAGAATCAGCTGTTGGCTTTAGTAGATACAACAATTTATTCTCAAAATTCCAAACAGGCACATGCCAGTTATATTCAAGCTAAAGCAAATTATGAAAATGCAAAACTTAATTATGAAAGGAACAAAACTCTCCTGTCTCAAAATTTAATTTCGCAGCAGGATCTCGATAATTCCAAGACTGCAAATGATGTTGCATTCGCACAATCAGAAGCAGCATATGCAAATTATTCTAACGCCCTTACTCAATTAAGTTATTGCAGGATTACTGCACCGTTTTCAGGTTATATTACTAAAAGATTTCTTGACCCCGGAGCTTATGTGACTTCTTCGACCGGTTCCTCAAGTTCAACCTTATTTACCTTAATGGATTTAGACAATTTAAAAGCAATTATTAATTTACCTGAAAATGATGTTCCATTAATTCCCCAAGTTATTGGAATTCAAGTTATTGCCGATGCATTGCCGGGAAAAATATTTAATGCAAAATTAAAAAAGATTAGTGAAGCGGTTGACCTTTCTACAAGAACCATGGCAATTGAAGTTGATATTGAAAATCCCGGCAAATCTCTTAAACCTGGTATATTTGCAACGATAAATATTGTCCTCGGTAAAAAAACCAATACTAATCTTCTCCCAAATGATGTTGTTCTAAACGATCAAAACGGAGATTTCGTTTTTGTAGTTAACAAAGACAACACAGTAAGTCAAAAGTATATTAAGTTAGGTATTCAGCATAACAATCTGGATGAAATACTTTCAGGATTAAATGAAAATGACAGGATTGTATTTGTCGGCCAAACTTTAATTAAAAACGGATCAAAAGTTAAAATAGTAAAATAAATATATGTGGTTAACCCGTCTTGCCTTAGAATATCCTATAACAACCATGATGGCTGCAATTGCCATTTTTGTACTCGGCATGGTTTCATTTATGCAATTACCCATTGACATGCTTCCAAATATTCAAATCCCTGTTGTCAGCGTAATTACATTTTACAACGGAGCCGGTCCGATAGATATGGAACAATCGGTCACAGTTCCAATTGAAAGGGCAGTAAGTTCAACAAATGATGTGAACTATGTTCAATCTTCAACACGTGAAGGCGTTTCTCAGGTTAGAGTAAATTTCAACTGGGAAGCAAATACAGATGTTGGCTTGATCGACGTAATACAAAAAGTAAATAGAGTTCTTAATCTGCTTCCTACAGCTGCTTCTCAACCTTTGGTTTTGCGATTTGATATTACAAACGTACCTGTTTGTACTGTTGCATTATCCGGTAATCTAAGCGAAAGAGCTTTATACGATCTTGCATATAATGTAATCGAACCTCAGCTCGAACATATTCCAGGCGTGGCTTATGCGCAGGTAGTCGGCGGGAAAATAAGAGAAATTCATATTAGAGTAGACCGGAATAGAATTGAAGCTTTAAATATCCCTCTTCAAGAAGTATTTAATGCCGTTGCTTCTTCCAATTTAATAGTTCCCTCCGGAGATTTGAAATCAGGTGTTTATGATTATTCTTTAAGAACAGAAAGTCAGTTTAATGTAGTTGAACCAATTGGAAATGTAGTTGTAAAAACTATAAATGGTGTACCTATAAGATTAAGAGATTTAGCTTCTGTTGAAGATTCATTCCAGGAACAAACAGAAGTAGTAAGAAATAATGGAAAGCCTGGGGTTATCCTTCGTATACAAAAATCTTCCGGTGCAAATACTGTTGAGGTTGTGGATGCAGTTGTAAAAGCTTTAACGCAGCTTAGAGATGTTCCTAAATCTGTTACAACATCGTTAGCATCCGATCAGAGCTTATACATTCGTCAGTCAATCAGCGGCTTAACTCAGGAAGCAGTATTGGGCGCACTTCTTGCAACAATCGTTATTCTTATATTTTTAAGAAATTCCAAAAGCGCACTTATTGTTTTTCTTGCAATTCCTCTTTCCATTTTAGTAACCTTTATCTTTTTCAGATTTAGCAACACAACTTTGAACATCATGACGTTCGGCGGACTGGCGCTTGGTATTGGAAGGCTGGTAGATGATTCTATAGTTGAACTTGAAGCAATTTCGCGTCATTATGGTTTTATGAAAGAACAAAAAATTGGTAAAATGCAGGCAACTCTTGATGCTGCTTTAGAAGTTGCCTCTCCAATTTTCATTTCAACATTAACAACAGTAATTGTTTTTCTTCCGGTAATATTTCTTACCGGTATTGCAAAGCTGCTCTTTATACCTTTGGTAATTACTATAACTGTTGCTTTGTTCTCATCATTTTTTGTATCAAGAACTGTTACTCCCTTAATGTGTTATAAATATCTGCATGCTGAAAGAGAAATTGATGTTAATTCAAAAAAACTTTCACATCGGCTTCAAATAAAAACCAAGAATTTTTTCGATCGTATAGATGATATTTATCAGAATACTTTAAGTTATTCCTTAAAACATAGACGAACTATTATTTTTGGTGTAATCGGATTTGCAATTCTATCATTCTTCTTATTTAAATTTATCGGAACAGAATTTTTCCCGGACGCTGATGAAAGTCAATTTAGTATATCTGTAAGATTATCGGTTGGTACAAGGATTGAGGAAACTATAAAATATGTTGAAAATGTTGAAAAATTAATTAAGAAAAATGTTCCTGAAGTGCAGACAATAATTTCAGATATTGGTGTACCCTCTGCAAGAAGCGGAAGTTTGTTCGGAAGAAATTCCGGTGGACATTCTGCGAACATTAGTATTACATTAGTTCCGCCCGAAAAAAGAGATAGATCTGTTTTTGCTGTAATGAAGACGCTGCGTCCTAAGTTAATGAGTCTTCCAGGTGCACAAATTTTTATGAGTTCTGGCGGTTTCCTTCATTTCTTATTGAACTTCGGTTCATCTGCTCCTATTGATGTTATTATTGCAGGGAATGATTTTGTTGAATCAAATAAATTAGCACAGGAAGTGTCTGATGCTGTAAAATCAACCCCAGGTGCAACAGATGTGCAAATTTCCCGTGAACTAAATTTACCCGAGCTGAGAGTGGTTATTGATAGAGAAAAAGCTGGTGCTATGGGTGTAAATGTTCAGCAGATTTCCAATACAATTGCAACAGCTATCAGTGGATCAGTCGCATCTGTTTATACAGATCCGGCAAGCGGAAATCAGTATAACATTTTAGTAAGATTATCGGAAGATTATAGAAATAAAATTGATGATATAAAAAATTTAACTGTACAAAATTCACAAGGACAGCTTGTACAATTGGGTAATCTTGTTAATGTTGAAATGTCTAAATCACCAATTCAAATTGACCGACGCTACCAAGAAAGAATTGTCGAAGTTACAGCAAATGTTCAAGGGCGTGATTTGGGAAGTGTTGCTAATGACATTAAAAATAAATTAGCTGACATTCAAATTCCAACCGGTTTTCAAATTCAGCAAAGCGGAAATGTCGAACAGCAGAAACAAGTATTTGGCAATCTTGCTTTGGCATTAATTTTAGCTATCATTTTAGTTTACATGGTAATGGCCTCGCAGTTCCAATCCCTAATTGATCCGTTCCTTATTATGTTTACTGTTCCTCTGGGAATGGTTGGAGTCCTTTGGGCGTTATTCTTAACAAATACGACTTTGTCGGTAACATCATTTGAAGGTGTTATTGTGATGATTGGAATTGTCGTATCGAACGGAATTTTGTTGGTTGATTATACTAACCGGCTTAGAAAAACCGGAATTGAACTTCATGAAGCGGTAGTAAGAGCCGGAAGAACCAGATTAAAACCTATTCTTATATGACCACACTTGCAACTGTCCTTGGCTTAATTCCTTTAGCTCTCGGTATAGGGGGAGAAACTTCTCAAGCTCCGTTAGCAATTGCAGTAATTGGAGGATTAACCGCATCAACTATTTTAACTTTATTATTTATTCCTACACTTTATACAATCTTTGAAGAAAGATTTAGAGCTAAAATGATTAAACCGGATGAGGTGTTGGAAAATGAATAAAAAATTTTTAGTAATTATCCTTACTGTTTTTATTTTTGCAAGCATTAACTATGCACAAAAAGAAATCCTTACTTTAAGGCAGTGTATTGATTTAGCACTTTCGAAAAACCCTCAAATAAAAATAGCCGAAGGTAATTATGAACTTTCTGCCGCATTATTGAAAAGCACATCTTCTTTTTTATTTCCACAGATTTCTTTTCAGACAGGCTGGACAAGGAATGGCGGGACAACTTTTATCGGGCCAATTCAAAGAGAAGGATTTTATAATAATTTTACTTACGGTTTTCAAGTTCAGCAATTAGTTTTTGATTTTGGAAAATCTTATACAAAAGTTGCTGCTTCATCGGATTTAAAAAATGCATCAGGGGAAGATTTTATAAGCACGAAGCAAGATTTAATTTTGGCCACTGATATTGCTTATTTCAATTATCTTCAAGCTAATCGATTGATTGAAGTAAGCAATGAGACTGTAAAACAGGCTGAGGAACATTTAAGACAGGCAAAAGCATTCTATAGCGTAGGAAAAAGTCCGCGTTTTGATGTATTAAAAGCTGAAACCGACTTGGCTAACGCAAAGGTTAATTTGATTTCTGCAGAAAATAACATAAGAATCAGTAAGCTTCAGCTTGAAAATGTTCTTAATCAAAAATTATCCGACAGTGTTTCCCTTGAAGATAATCTTGAAGTAAAAAAAGACAGCATTGATGTAAAAAGTGCAATTGAAAATGCAATAAATAACCGGCCCGAAATAATCTCCGGCAAATATAAATTGAACGCGAATAAATCACTTCTTACTTCTGCGTGGCTTACAAACCTTCCTTCTATAAACGCCACTGGTGGTTATAATTGGAGAAGCTATAACATAAACCAGCCTTTCCCAAATTCCTGGAATGTTGGTTTAACACTTTCACTTCCTTTATTTCAAGGATTTGCACTAGATGCCGGAGTTGAACAAGCTAGAGCAAATTTAAAAACAACTGAAGCGGTAAATGATGCACTTTTGCAATCAGTTATGCTGGACGTTGAACAACAATATTCTACATTACAAGAAGCAAGTGAGAGAATTACTGCTACACGTGCACTTGTTGCACAGGCCGGCGAAACTTTGAAATTAGCGGAAGGGAGATATAAACAGGGCGTAGGCAGTGCTATTGAAATTACAGATGCTCTTGTAGGCTATTACAATGCCGAAACCTCCTATATTCAATCTCTTTATGATTACCAGGTCTCTTATGCCAGGCTGCAGAGGGCAATGGGCCTCTTGAAATGATTTGTAATTTTTAAAAAAATGAATAAAACTTTAATGGTAAAATTCTTTCAAGATCACGCTTTTTATTCATTATTACGTTTAAACCAATAAATAATTCTAATTGTCGAATATTGCAAGAAGAATAATATTAATTAAATCTTTTAAGATTAAAAAAACATTAAATTAATAATAGAAAAATTGAATAAAAGAGGGGTTTAAATGAGACTCATCACCTGTATTTATCATTTGAATTTCTTTTAGTTCGATTAAAGGCTTAATATGAAAAAAATTATAATCATTTCTGCAATAATAATTGCTTTAGTCGTTTCAGGTTATTTCATATTTTTTAATAAAAACGAAACTGCCTACACTTTTAGATTTGACAAAATAGCAAAAGGCGATTTAACTGTTTATGTAACGGCAACCGGAACTTTAAATGCGGTTACATCCGTAGATGTTGGTACGCAGGTATCCGGTATAATTTCAAAGCTTTATGCAGATTTTAATTCGGTGGTAAAAGCAGGTGATATTATTGCACAGATTGATCCGACTTTTTTAGATCAGGCTGTTAAGACTTCCCAGGCTAACTTAGATAGGATACAAGCTCAATCAAATGAAAGTACGAGTACTTATAAACGTACAAAAGCGTTGTATGACAAGAATCTTGAATCACAGGCAAATTATGATGCAGCTCTTGCAACAGCAGAAGCTGATAAAGCTTCATTAAAACAGGCTCAGGCGCAGCTTGATTTAGCGAAACTTAATCTTCAATATGCAACAATTTATGCTCCAATTAATGGTGTTGTTATAAATAGACAGGTTTCTGTTGGTCAAACCGTAGCTGCTAGTTTCTCTTCTCCAACTCTTTTTACAATTGCAAATGATTTAAGCAAAATGCAGGTAGAAACAACTGTGGATGAATCGGATATTGGAAGTGTAAGTGTTGGTCAAACTGCTACATTTACTGTTGATGCATATCCTAATGATAATTTTAAAGGTACGGTTTCGCAGATTAGGTTAGCTCCGCAGATCGTGTCAAACGTAGTAAATTATACTGTTATTATCAGCGTTTCAAATGATCAATTAAAACTTATGCCGGGAATGACGGCAAACGTGAAAATACTTGTAGGCGAGAAGAAAAATGTTCTTGAAGTTTCTAATCTTGCACTAAGATTTCAACCGCCGCCGGAACTTATTGATTCGACATCATTAAAGGAAATGCGTGAAATGTTTAGATCGAGAGGAAGAGGACAAGCATCTGAGGAACAATCTAAAGATAAAAACGAAGGAAATGGTCAGTCAGTTAAAAATCAAAATTTAAAAAACAGTAATGAAAAATTAGCTACTGCACAAAATAAACCCGGTCAATCTCAATCTATGCGAAACAATAAAGATTTTGGAAATAGAATGAGCGGTAATTTTGATAGAAGCAGATTTGAAACTATGCGGGATTCAATTTTAAAAGCCCATGGAGGTAAGATGAGCAGAGATGAAATGATGGCAGAATTTAAAAAAGCTTTTGACAAAATGAAATCCGCACAACAAAAGCAAAAAGTAAATTCCACTATACCGGAAACGATTGGTAAAGGAGTTAATCAGTATACAATTATAAATAAGTACCCTCAGTATGAAAAGAGCTCATTTGTTCCTGCAAATCAAGTAGGGCGCGGCAGAGTTTGGGTGCTAAATTCTAAAGGGAAATTGGAACCGGTATTTGTTAGAACCGGATTGAATGACGGCAGGTCTTCGGAAATAATTTCCGGAAATATTAAAGAAGGTGAAGAAATTGTATTAGGAGCGGATGCTAATAGTGATCAGAGTGAAAGCCAAAACAGAAATCCTTTCAGCGGACAACAGCAGGGCGGAAGAAGATTTATGGGAAGATAAAATATGAGCAAAGAAAAATTATTTCCAAATACATCTGAATTAGAAAATGAATTTCCTGCCGGTTCAGCAGAATCAGATGGAAAGCTGATAAAAATTGAACATCTGGTAAGAACTTATACCTTAGGCGAAGTTGAAGTTCATGCTCTCCGCGGAGTTTCTGTTGATGTTTCTAAAGGTGAATTCGTTGCCATCATGGGAGCCTCAGGTTCCGGTAAATCGACATTTATGAATATTCTTGGTTGTCTTGATAAACCTACAAAGGGTACTTATACTCTAGATGGAATAGAAGTAGGGAAGCTTGGCAGGGATGAATTAGCATTAATTAGAAATAAAAAAATCGGTTTTGTCTTTCAAGGTTTTAACCTTCTTAGCAGAACAACTGCCCTTGAAAATGTTGAGCTTCCTTTATTCTACAGTTCAACTTCAAATAAGGATAGAAAAGAAAAATCTATTGCGGCTTTAAATAAAGTAGGACTAGAGGACAGGATTTACCATTATCCGAATCAATTGTCCGGCGGGCAGCAGCAGCGTGTCGCAATCGCCAGAGCTTTAGTAAATGATCCTTCAATCGTTTTAGCCGACGAGCCTACTGGAAATCTCGATAGTCGTACTAGTGTTGAAGTCATGGAAATTTTTCAAAAGTTAAACGATCAGGGAATTACTATTATTCTTGTAACACATGAACCTGATATTGCATCTTTTGCAAAGAGGCATGTTGTATTCCGTGATGGCAAAATAAAATCAGACAAAACAAATAATAATCCGAGAATAGCTGTTGAGGTGCTTAAAACAATCCCTTCAATTGATGATGAGGAGGAAGACGCGTGAAGATATTGAATATTCTTGTTGCCGCATTCCGTGCTTTACAGAGAAATAAAATGCGCTCATTTTTAACTATGCTTGGAATTATAATTGGTGTAGGCGCAGTAATAACAATGTTGGCTATCGGTCAAGGTGCCGAGTATTCTGTAAAGCAGCAGATTGCCGCACTTGGTACAAACGTTCTCATAATTTTCCCTGGCTCGCAGCAGCAAGGTGGAATAAGAAGCGGTGCCGGTACTATGACTACATTAACCGAAGAAGATGCACAGGCAATTAGGGATGAATGTCCGGCAGTTGCATATGTCTCACCCGGAACTTTTGCAGGCGGCCAGGTTATTGCGGGTAATTTAAACTGGTTTACTTCCATTCAAGGAGTTGGAGTTGAATATACTCAAATTAGAGAGTGGGAAGTTCAATACGGAGACTTCTTTTCCGATCAAGATATAAAAAGTGCAACTAAAGTTTGTGTGCTTGGTCGAACCGTTGCAGATAATCTATTCCCGGATTCGGATCCTGTTGGACAGAATATAAGAATTCGGAATGTACCTTTTAAAGTAATTGGCGTTTTAACAAAGAAAGGTCAAAATGCTATGGGACAGGACCAGGATGATGTTATTCTAGCACCATATACAACTGTTCAAAATAGACTTTCACACTTTCCTTATATTAGACAAATTTTAGTTTCTGCAACAAGTTCTAATACAATTGAAACTGCTCAGAAACAAATTACTGATCTTTTGAGAATGAGGCATAAAATAGCTCGTTATGAAAGTGATGATTTTACTATTCGGAACCAATCGGATTTAGCAAATGCAGCGACAGCTACTTCGCAAATATTAACAATTCTTCTTGCAAGTATAGCTTCAGTTTCATTACTGGTTGGCGGAATTGGCATAATGAATATTATGCTTGTATCGGTTACGGAACGGACAAGAGAAATCGGAATTAGAATGTCAGTCGGTGCCAGAGGAAAAGATATTCTTACTCAATTTTTAATTGAGGCATTGGTGCTAAGTTTACTTGGCGGAATAATAGGTATTATTTTTGGAATAGTCGGCTCAAAGGTTGTTTCCGGCATAGCCGAATGGCCTACATTTATCACGGCATTTTCAATTATACTTTCATTTGGTTTTTCAATTTTAGTAGGATTATTTTTCGGTTTTTATCCTGCAAGAAAAGCAGCATTATTAAATCCTATTGATGCACTTAGATATGAATAAAGTTGTTTCCACTAAACAACTTTGCGCCCCCGCGCCTTTGTGATAAAAAATTCGCAAAGGCGCAATTTCTTTTACCATTTATTTTTATGAATTCGAGATTCATTGAATCTTTCTTCAGCAGTAACTTTTTCAGCCGGATAACCCAATGCTATTATTGAAATAGGAACTATATTTTCAGGAAGTCCGTAATATTTTCTAATTCCGTCTATGGTATCTTTATTTGGATAACTGCTCACCCACACTGCACCCAATCCTAAATCATGAATGGCAAGCAGAGCATTTTGAGTTGCTGCCGAACAATCCTGAACAAGGTAATCTATATTCATTTCAAGTTTTGTATCTCCGCAAACAATAATCGCTAACTGAGCTTCTTTAGCCATTTCCGCATGCGGGTTAATTTTAAATATTTGATCAATGGCTTCTCTTTTATCAACGACAATAAAATGCCACGGCTGATAATTCATAGCGGAAGGTGCATACATAGCCGATTTTAGAATTTTTTCTATTTTTTCTTCGGATATTTTCTGATTTGTATATTTACGAATGCTTCTTCTGTTAAGAATTGTTTCTAAAGTATCCATTACTTTTCCCTAATAATTGAACAATTAACAATCGAAATTTAAATAATTTTGAGGCTAATTTATAGGTAACCTTAATCTGAAATTGGAGAAGTAAAAAAAATAATTTAATTTTTTTAAATTGGTTTTAATGATTCCCCTTATATTCTACTAAACCTCCCCCCATTGTAGAAATCCAAATATTTCCTCTTACATCTTGAGCAACGCCTGTAACATCATTAATATTTAGACCTGTATTATCATAATTAAAGACGGTGGCATCTGCACTATTTGTAAATCTAACAAGCCCTTTATCCGTAGCAACCCATTTAACATTATTTTTGTCTACAATTATTCCGTTTACCTGGCTTGAATAAGGCAAGACATAAACATTACTCCAAACTGAATCTTTATAATTCGAAATATAAGTACCTCCACTTGCTAACTTTCCATACCCGATCCAAATATCTCCGGAAGGGGAGGCTGATATAGCTGTTATATTGTTATTTATAATTGTATTCCCGGTTGAAGTATAAAATTTCCAATTATCCGTATTATTTTTTACAGCAATCCCATCGCCTTCTGTTCCGACCCAAAGATTACCTAAATTATCATTACATATGGACGTAATGATAGTATCCGGTAACTCCTTATTTATAAAAGGATCCCACATTCCGTTATTTCTTGCCAATCCTTTTTCTGTTCCAATGTACCAAGACCCGGCAGCATCGAATCCTATAGAATAAATAACATAACTTGGAAGAGTTGTGCCTAAGGTTTTTAAGCTGTACACACCTGTGTTTACTCCATCAAAGGTCACAAATCCCTTATTTGTGCCTACAAAAATTACATTAATGCTATTTACCGATATACAATTAATATAATAATTATATGGTAGCTTGTCATTAAATACCGCTATGCTCCATGATTTCCCATCATAGTCTAGTACTCCCCGTCCATCGGTGCCTGCCCAAACAATTCCTTTTTTATCGATATTAATACATGTAAAATTATTAGTCGGGAAAGGTGAATTTTCGGTTGTATATATACTCCATAAAGTAGAATCGACAAGTATCATTTTAACAGAAGAAGTTTTACCGCTGCTTACAGCAACAGTAAGACTATCTTCCGTATAATTTAATAATTTACATTTTATTTCATAATTCCCTGGGAAAATATTTTTTATGGTACCGGGAGTAATGATACCGGTGTTGGAATCATTTAAAAATATCTTCGCTCCTTCCGGGGAACTGCTGCAATATATACTTCCACGCATGGATAGATTATGGAAAAAATCTATAAATGTTGAAAGTTTTTTCCCTTCAACAATATTTACATTAAAGGAAGTATCCTTGAAAAGTTCCTTTTTCAAAGTAATAACATAGGTGCCTGTGGATAACCATGTTAGGCTGTCAGGAGTGGCTCTTCGACTTTCCAATCCGTTTAAATATATTTGAAAACCCTCAGGGTTTGAAGAAATGTAAACGAACCCGTCGGGAGGCGGCATATCGGGAGGTGTTACTGAGACCTTTTGATTGCAGGAATATAGTAATAAACCTAGAGTAAAAGTCATTAACAAGTTTGGCACTATCCGTGCAATTATATTTTTTATGATATTATTTTTCATTGCCCTATGTTAAAACCCGTAGACTTTAAATATGCATAAGTAAACCTTAATGTGTAAAATGTTTTTACGTATGAACCAAAAATACCGTATCCTCCCTGTATATTTGAGTAATCCGGCTGGTTTAACTGAATATTATATCCATTTGAGTTGATCTGAATAGAAGTATAATAAGTTGACAAATATTGATCGTAGACGCATATTGTTATCTTCATATGTCCGATTATAAAATCGGTTTTATTCTCGTCATGGCCTGGAATTTCATTTAATGCCTGAGTGATAGTACTTGTATCAATAGATAAAAAATTTTCTTTTGTTGTTGAAGGATAAACCGGAGTGGATTTTCCATTTATATTGGTATAAAGTAGAGGAACTTCTTTTTCAAATTGTTGAGATGATCCTTTTTTCATATATGTTATTACCATTTTAGGCAAAAATAGTACATTGTTGAGTGGTTGCCATCCAATGTAAATATAATTACTATCTACGGGAGGGATATTAATATTGTCTTTCGAATCGAAAAATTTGGTGAAATCGACATTTGGAGTTTGTGTTACTGATTTTAATAAAATACCATTAGGCAGCAGAGCTTGAATTTCTAATGCTTGGTTAGGTAAAGGTTTTAAATTGTTTACATAATAAAAATGTACCGAATCGGTATAACGTGAAGTATTTGTTCTTGCAATTGCAGAATCCCTTAGCCTGTAAAGAGTATCTCTATACCATATGTTAACTTCCGCCCCCACAATAGCCGGATCGGTCGAATCCGACAAAGGATTTATACCACCTTCCGGCTGGTAACTTTTTGACAGTGTTACAACCTGGTAATTTGTATCGCTTCGCATTATTCCGGTAAGAACATATCTCTGCCTAAATGGTGCATTCGGATTAACCGAGTTATTGCATGAAAAGATTAATAATGCCGAAGCGGTCAGTGCTGTTATTAAAATTAGTTTTCTCATAACTCCATCTTCAATGTTGCCATTGGCAGTATCGGCAGCATATTAACGCGTTTACCGGTTGTTCTTTCAAAATAAAATATGTTTTTACGATTATATAAATTCAATACGCTTATATCTGCTGTGAACTTTAAAAAAGAAATATTAAACTTTTTTGTAACGCTTAAATCAAGTCTGTGATAATCAGGAAGTCTTGCCAAATTTAAATCGGATAAAATTGAGAATGGTTCATAGTTCTCATAAATTTGCCAATCCGAATAAAAGTTCTGGAAATAAAATTTGTTGTAATAACCCAAACTTTGTGTAAAAGGATATCCGGTGTTGAAGGTCCATGCTGCACTTGCATACCATCCGTCTCCAAAATTTACCTCAAGTATTAAATTTACAGCATCCCTTACGTCATATTCCGGGTAATAAACCCAACCATTTACATTATTATATGCCCAGCTTAACGTATAAGATCCGGTAAAGTTAATAGGATCGTTTAAATATTTAAATAAAAATTCCCACCCGTATGATACACCGCTGCCGGCAACAAGGTCGGGGTCGGTAGGCAATATTCTGTTATAATTTATCGCAGCAATATTCTGTAAAACTTTATAATATGTTTGAACATCAAGTGAGACGGCTTGAGAAAAGTCAAAATGGATACCGCCGGAATAATGAATAGAAGCTGCTGGTTGTAAATATTCGGGGGTAATAATCCATGGTTCAAAAATGGAAATCACTTGATTTGCATCTGATAGTGTAGTTATTTGCTGATGATAAATTCCCCATGCAGCCTTTAAAGTAATAGCTTGCGATAAATTATAAGTTAAATTAACTCTCGGTCCAAATAGTAAATTACTGCCCTGGCTCTGAGATAACCCTGTTAGATCTATTCTTGTTCCGACATTGGCTCCGAAGTTACTGAATCTTATAAATTTATAAAGTGCGTAGAAATTAATATTTGTACCGCTTTCTGAAATATCAGATACAAACGCACCGTTTTGAAGATTCAAATACGTATCAATATTTTTTATCTCCCAACCTGCATCAATTTCATCTTTTGAATTAAATACATAAGAAAAGTCGGCTTTAAATGTAATATCGTTTACCTGATTTGATTTGGGATTTGATCCGCTTAGTTTTGGATTAACATTTCCGTTAAAATTGCTCGAATACAACGACATTTCAAAAAACAACGGGGAGTTTGTCAACTGGTACCAATTAATTCCGAATACGTTGTTATACCATTGAACATTTTCCACAAACAGATTACTGTTAAGTAATCTGTCGCCGCTTGAAAAATCACTGATGATGATTTTGGAGCCATTAATAAAATTTGGATTTGCATAATTTAGTTTGAAAGACAGATCATAAAAATTTACCGGAGCGCTTTCGTTATTCAAAAATTTTTTATAAATATCCGAATAATAACTTTTTCTTCCGGTTATGATAAATGAACCAAAGGGAATAGGTCCTTCCGCAAGTACTTTACCTGCTAATAAACTCGAGCTTGCGATAGCACCAAACTTATTTTTATTTCCATCCTTTGTTATAATATTGGTAACTGAAGATAATCTGCCTCCGTAATTTGCCGGGAAATCTCCTTTATAAAATTCAAGAGTGTTTACCATGTCCGGGTCTATTACGCTGAATATTCCAAGTGCATGAAAAGGATTATAAATTGCCATGCCATTAATCTCTACTAAATTTTCGTTGCTTGGGCTACCTCTTACATAATATCTTGCTGAAATGTCAGATGTTGATTGAACGCCGGGTAAATACTGAATGGATCTAAATACATCTTCTTCAACACTTTTAGGCATTATTTCCAGCTCGCCTGCAGAGATCCTTTCCAGCCCTAGATTTGGAGCATTTTTTTCAGCTGTCCGTTCTCCAACTTTTTCAATCGGCTGAAGCATTATGCTTGTTGGAATGAGTCCAATTTTTAAATCAGTTATCTTTTTAGGAGATATATATACTGATATTATTTTAGGTTTATATCCTATAAATGAAAAAGTTACTTTGTAATATTTTTTCGCAGGTAAAGAAGGGATAAAGAAATATCCCTGAGAATTAGCTGATGTCCCGGTATTTAATTTTTCAATTAAAACGTTACTAAAAGGTAACACTTCCCCGGTAGTCGAATCAGTTATTACTCCTCTTAATGCTCCGGTATTTTGTGCCTTAGTAATATTTGTAAAAATTGGGAATAATAATATAAATAAGGTTAGTGTTAATACTTTTCTTCTTTTTAATTGATTAAATTTTATAATATTTTCAGAAGAAGTCCCCAATATCTATCTTAACTATTTTTATTAAATGAAATCTTTAGTTTTGTGCAAGTAAATAAATATAGGCAGTCAACATTATAAACTCAAAAACGTGGTGAGTTCTAGAATAAAGGCGGATTTTAATTATATTTTTAAAAAATGTAACCAAATTCTTTCCCTACCTTTGGGTATATTGACATGAGTGTCAGTAAATATAATTTTTATTTACCGTAAGAGAAAATAAATCAAGTAAAATTTGTTAATAATTTTAAGTATTTAATTATCTTAAATCAAGTCATGTTAAATTTTATTTTATTTATGCCGAATAGATGGGAATGTTTAACAAATATTATATAATATATTTAATTTCCCTTTATAACGTTGCAGTTATTTTAATCTTTTAACCATTATTTTAATGATGAATAATTTTATATTCATAGCTCATAGGGGTGAATCATTGGATGCACCGGAGAATACGCTTGAATCAATAAATCTTGCGTGGGAAAGAAATGCCGACGCGGTTGAAATTGATATCCGTTTAACTGGTGATAATAAAATAGTCGTAATTCATGATGCAAATACAAAAAGAGTCAGCGGAGTTTATAATAAAGTTTCATCCCAATCAATGAATGAACTTAGGAAATTAAATGTTGGAAAATATAAAGGAGATTACCGTAATAATGTTAAAATTCCCTCTCTGGAAGAAGTTCTTGATATAGTACCGGCCAACAAAAAATTATTTATAGAAATTAAGTGCGGGCCGGAAATTCTAAATCCGCTTAGAATAGAGTTGAATGAATCAGGACTTAAGTCAAATCAGATAAAGTTAATGGGTTTTAATTTTGACACAATAAAAATTGCCGGGAATATATTTAAAGAGTACGGGATATTATGGCTGAGAATTTATGGAAAAAACTTCCTTCGATATTTGAAATTAAATATAAATGAAATAATAAATATTGCATTAAAAAATGAGTTTGAAGGCTTAAGTTTTAAATATTCGAAAATGATTGATCATAAATTTATTTCTTTGGTTAAGGAATCCGGACTAAAGATATATGTTTGGACTGTTAATGATATCGAAACAGCAGAAAAATTAATTGATTATGGAATTGATGGAATTATAAGTGATAGACCATATTGGCTGAAAAAACAAATCTACTCAAAGGATTCAATATCTGATTTAATTTGAATTTAAATCACTTTCTTGTATAAAAATAATTCAGTTCGATTGCAGAGATATGAAAAATTAAAATTTGTTTGTATCCCAATCACCAAGCTCAAATTTTTTACTGATAAATTTTTCCGTAATCTTGCAATACTTTGTCCTTATTGGGGTAATTAACATAGTAATGCCTGCAATGTCAGTTATAAATCCAGGCGTTAATAAAAGGAAACCTCCTAAAAGAATATATAATCCGTTTAGCAATTCTTGTGTAGGTGTTTTCCCCTCATGGAGAGCCTGGTTAATTTTTTTAATTACTTTAAAACCTTCTTGCTTTGCTAAAAATGCACCTACGCTGGCGGTAATTAATATTATTATTACTGTATTCAAAGGACCTATAATTGAGCCTATTTTTAAAAGTACATAAAGCTCTATAATCGGAATTATCGCAAATAAAAAGAATAATTTGAAAAACATAATTTAGGGGATTTTAATTATTAAAATGGATTCCCAATTTGAAATTATAAAATAATTCTATTTGAAAATCATATTTTTAATTTTTAAAGTCAAATATTTCCTTTTAATAAGTTCACTAATTTTAGTTGAATTTTAAAAATTATTTCGCCTTAAAATAAAAATTATTCTTTTATTTTATCTTTGATTTAACCAAAGAGAAAAAATAGAATGGATGGCTTTATTCTAAATTACCTTTCCACCGGTAATTTAATGAGGGAGGTGACTTAAGTTCTTAAGCGCACATGGTTTAGAAAGTCTTTGACTTTTAAATATTTTTATTTTAGCTTGTTAAAAAATCAATAATCAAATTAAGCTTTAGCTGTTTCTTGGAGGGAATAATATAAAAGGGATTTATTAATTATTGTTGTGACATTGCCAATTCGTATTAATTAAAAATATATTTTAAGGTTTTTACGCAAATATGGAAATTGGAAGGGAATAAAAATGAAAGAAGTAAGGGGAATAGTATTATCTTTTTTTATTGTATCCTTAACATTTGCTCAGGTACCTAATGGGAGTTTTGAGAATTGGACAAGCGGACAACCTGATGATTGGAATACATCAAATGTAAATGGACAATATATAAATATAACAAGAACTACAGATAAACATTCCGGTTTTTATGCACTAAAAGGCAGCGTTATTAATACTTCACTTGCAAATCCTCCAATCGCTAATCCGTTTATCCGATCCGGAACTAACGGAGATGGTTTTCCCATTGATCAACTATTTGCAAAAATCGAAGGCTATTATCAGTTTTCCTCGGATAGCGGTGATATATTTATAGTGAATGTAAACATGATGAAAACCGGCAAGCAAATTGCATACAGTGTGGACAGTTTAGCTCCTTCCTCTTCATATAAATTGTTTTCGTATAATATAAAATATTTATCGACTGAAGTGCCCGATACATGCGTTATATATTTTATTATTCTCGGCTCAGCATCCAGCGGGATTGATTATCACGTAGGTTCTTATTTTATCCTTGATGATATTTCTTTATCCGGAATTGCAACTGCAGTTAAATCCAATCCATTACTTCCCTTAAGCTATTCGCTTTATCAGAATTATCCCAATCCTTTTAATCCGAGTACGGTAATTGAATATTCAATTCCTAAAAGCGGTATAGTACTGTTAACTGTTTATAATGTCCTTGGGATTAAAGTAGGTAACTTAGTCAACATGTATGAACCCGCCGGTAAACATCAGATAAACTTTAATGCTTCGAATCTATCGAGCGGCGTTTATTTTTATAAGCTACAAGTAAATAATTTTTTCGCGGTTAAGAAATTTGTTCATGTAAAATAATTTCTTAATAATAAAGGCACTTAGATTTTTAATTATTAATTCGTAAATACAATTTGAGATGAAAGTTTATTTAACATATCTATGAACAAAATATCCAAATAAATTAATAAGCGGAAAATTCATAAAAATAATTTCATCGATTAATAAAATTATATTATCATTTAACTATCTTTATTCAGATTATGAAGAATATAATTAAGTTTGAAGAATTAGGAATGTTCTGTCTCTCTTTATTCCTATATAGTTTACTAGGTTTTTCATGGCTGCAGTTATTAATATTTATCTTAGCCCCGGATATTTCAATGCTTGGTTATTTAATAAATCCGAAGGCCGGTGCAATATTGTATAATACATTTCATCATAAAGGATTAGCCGTCCTTATTTATATAATAGGAAGTTATACTTTTAATTACACTCTGATTTTTATAGGCCTGATAATTTTCGGACATTCTAGTCTCGATAGATTTCTGGGTTTCGGATTAAAATATAGTGATGCTTTTAAGCACACTCATTTAGACTTATTTAGTGAAAAAATTGCAAATTGAGTTAGTAAACAGAAACTTGTTATTAAAAACCGATTGATTCATTGAATTAAATGAAACCTTAAAAAATTAATAGCATCAAATCAACAGATTAAATAAAGGAGTTATTATGAAATTCACGATAGAAGGAAGCGACATGAATTTTGAACATGAGGTGCTAAACTCGGATGTCCCGGTTCTGGTTGACTTCTGGGCGCCCTGGTGCGGTCCCTGCAAGATGGTTGCGCCTATTGTTGATGAGATTGCAAAAGAATACGAAGGTAAACTAAAAGTTGTCAAGCTGAATACAGATGATAATCAAAATATTGCAGTTCAATATGGAATCAGAAGTATTCCAACCTTGGGAATTTTTAATAACGGACAAATTGTAGACGGTGTTATTGGCGCTGTTCCTAAACATATGATTGAAAATAAAATCAAACCATTTATCCAATCAGTTAATTAAAATTTTAAGGGCAGGTAAAAACTTGCCCTTTTATATTAATCCTTTCTACTGCAATTTTAACTATTTGTAATTCTATTAAGCAGGAACTTGAGTCATTATTCTTTTATTATGAAATGCATTGTTAGTATAAAATCCTAATGCACTATATTCGGATTGTTATTCTAAAATTACGCGGTCGGAAATTTCATTTTTATCATCCGGCTTAATTGGGAAATGTTCGGTTAAAATTCTACCTATATTGTCTATCCCGTACAAAATTCCGCTGCTAAATTCTCCATTCAAAAACATATTCTGCATTTCATCTTTAATTGTATCCCATGTATTTTCCGGAACTTTTTTATTTATTCCGCTGTCGGCAAGAATATAAAATTTTCTTTTTTCTAATATGATAAATATTAAGACGGCAGTTTTATCCCGAGTATTATTTAGTCCTAATTTTGAAAATTCAATTTCTGCTAATTCGCGTATTGATTTGTTCTTGTTAAATATAGAGAGATGCTCTTTTATATTTACACAAATTTCACCTGCCGTAGTTTTTTCTGCTTTTTTAATTCGATGAGATATTCTGAGCAAATCATCATCAGAAAGGAAATGGTAAATCAATTGGTTATGCATAATTTAATTTATCTTTTGAACAAAAGTATTAAAGTAGAATAAATTTCACAAGAAGGAATAAAAATTAGGCAGGAGTAAAAAAAAGCGCAGTTAAAAATACTTGAAAAATTAACTGCGCTTTTCTAGCTGCGGTTTCACTTCTGCTGAATATTTATATTTCCTCCGGAAGTTCTTATGTAAAGAGAATTTCCTCCGGCATTTAAATCAGCTTCATATTTTGATGAAGAAATATTTTTAATATTATTAGCTTTAAACTTACAATTTATGTCGCCGCCTGATGCGTGCAGATCCGCATGAGCGTTAAAATCACTTGGCAGTTTTACAACTACATCACCGCCGGAGGACCGTAATTTTATGCCTGAATTTTTACCCGAATAATTTAATTTTATTTCTCCACCGGATGTAGATGCATCAATCTTACCGTTGCTGCCGTTCAATACTATATCACCTCCTGAAGTAGAGGCATCAATATTTCCAATAAATCCTACCGATTCAACATCTCCACCGGATGTACTCAAATTTTGATCTCCAGTTGCATTCTTTAAACTAATGTCGCCGCCTGAAGTTGAAACGTCCAATTTACCGTTGGTGTTTTTAACTGCAATATCTCCACCCGAAGATTTTAACATAATCCGGCCGTTAAGATTATCTAAATTTATATCACCTCCGCTGCTGGAAACATTTGCATTATAATTTTTAGGAAGCTTAACCTCAAATTTGAGGTTTATTCCGTTAAATAAATTGAAAAAATTCCACTTGTCCTTTTTTTTAGTTGAAACAGTCACGCCGTCGGCAGTGTTTTCAAATTCAAACGTAACATATTTTTGGGCCTTTTCATTTCCCATAATCTTAATATAAACTGTGGGAGAATCTGTCGTTGAAATATAAACATCGCCTGAAAATGCTTTTAATTCAAAATTTTTACCTGGGGTTGTGTTAAAAGTTCTCTCTTCTAAAACTTTTAAATTGCTGTCGCTTGTTCCGTAAAAATCATTACAAGCAAAAGACGAAATGCTAAAGAAAAATAAAAGAAGGGTGCTGAGTATGCTCATTTGAAAAATATTTTTTTTGGCCATAATAAGTTGCTCCATTATTTTTTAGGTTAGACTTGATTAAAATACAAAAGGTTACTGACGACGAACCGATATTCTTTTTTAAAATTAACATAAAGTTCTTGATTTAGTATTAAAATTTGTTTGATTGGCAGATAAAATAGGGGAAAGGAATATTTTAAAGGATAAAATGTACTGCTTCGTTTTTAAATCATGGTTACTTAATTAACGATTAATTCGGGAAATTATTAATTAGGTGGGATATATCACGAAATCTAAAATTTATGAAGAAATCATGCATATGGAAATTTTTGAATGTATTATTTAAAGGAGAAAAAAGTTAAATTGTGCAAATTTTTTTATGTTAAATAGTACTTTTAATTTGGAAACGAATTCTATACTTCAATCCGAAATAGTAATAGTATACGAGATTTAGATGAGAAGTTTTTTACCTGTTCTTATTATAGTTGTGATTTTGTTGTTTCAGGCAAATTCATTCGGGCAAAAAATTGAAAGTAGTGCTTTTGGCGCACCGGTATTTAAATTTACAACTTTAAAGGGGCAAACCGCATTGTTAATCGGAGGCAGAGGAGGCTGGATGATTAACAAAAGCATTGTTTTGGGAGGCGGAATTTATGGACTCATAAACAAAGTAAAATCAGGTAATATAGATTCTCAAACCGGTCAAAATGTATCTATGGGATTCAACTACGGCGGATTGGAATTGGAATATATCTTTTTATCGGAGGCTTCGATTCATGCATCTCTTGATATGCTATTTGCAGGCGGAGGAGTTACTTTTGTAGCTTCAAACGAAAATACGTCTCATTTAAATTATTACAGCCAGGACCTGTTGGTCTGGGAACCTGAGGCAAATATTGAATTCAAAATTGTTAATTGGCTTCACCTTGCTGCCGGAATCAGTTATAGAATTATTAGCAGCTATGATGGTTACTATGGAATAAGTAAAGGTGATTTAAGCGGCTATAACGGAGTACTTACTTTTAAATTCGGAACATATTGATTTAATAATCATATTCTATGCAGAATTGCTGAGTTATTAAGATGCAGATTATAGATAAGCACGTTTATTGTAAATTTAATTTTATTATTATTTTAGTTTTAATATTTTATTGTTTTAATCAAAGTGTTTTCGGCTTTCAGCTTAATGAATTACCCGATTCTACAATAAATAAAAATACTCAGTCTCCAGATACGGTAAATTATGTACCGCTGTCAAGATTTACATATGCAGGCGAGCGTCGGTACACACTGGACGGTTCTCTTCCCAGAAAAATTACAAAATTAAAACCCACTAATGCCGCCATTGTAGGAGGTGTTTATCTTGGGGCAATTGTATTTCTTCATATTCATCAGCAACATGCATGGTGGAGCGGGAACAGAGGTAAATTTCATTTTGAAGAAGACTGGGTATCTGCATTACAAGTTGATAAGGCGGGACATGCTTTTGGCGGTTATATTACTTCATATGTCATGAGTGAAGGCTTAATGGCTTCCGGTTTATCATGGGATGATGCCACTTTATGGGGAAGTGTCTTTGGACTCGCATATCAAACTTATGTAGAAACAGAAGACGGTTTTGCTAAGCAATGGGGATTTAGCCCGTCCGATTGGTATTTCGATGCATTGGGACCGCTTTTCTTTTTGTCTCAACATTATGTGCCGGCCTTGCAAAATATTACTCCTAAATGGCAGTATGTTCCGTCAGAATGGACCGGTGAACCCGTTATAAACCGTCCTAGAACTTTTATAGATGATTATAACAGCTCTACATTCTGGTGGTCTTTAAATGTTTATAACATCCTTCCTGAGAATCTTAAAAAATACTGGCTGCCGTGGTTAAATATTGCGGTCGGTTATGGTGCAGATGCTATAGATGTTAAGTTTAACCCGAACGGTCCGCCGGATCAATTATCTCAGAGAAGATATATAATCGGGCTTGACTATAATCTGGTAAAACTTCTTCCCAAAGGAGGCTGGTTTTGGAATTGGTTGCGTCAAAGCTTAAATTTATTAAAATTTCCTTCTCCTGCCATTGAATTTACAAGCTCCGGAACGAAATTTAAACTATTATATCCGTTTAGAATTAGCTTGGGAAATTTAAAATTTTAATTGTAGCGTTGAAAGATGACATCTCTTATAATAAAATTGACGTTTGTTTATTTATAAGTATTATAAATTTATTTAAATTTTTATAGATGTCATCTTTTCACAAACCTTTTACATAAGGCGAGTTACAGCAGACTGATTTGAAATGAAAAGATTTTTTATTTCTCTACTGATCTAAAATATTCAAGAATTTCTCTTGCGTCATCTTTGGTTAACTGCTGGTCAGGCATAACAATTTTATACTCTTCAACTAATTTTTTCATTATCGGATCTTTTTTCTGCATGTCTACAGTATTTAACAAATAATTCATTATGAATTCCGGCGTATTTTTCTTCGTAATATTTCTTAAAGGCGGGCCGACTAATCTTGAATCGAGCTTATGACATGCTACGCATTTTGTATCGAATATTTTTTCACCTTTTTCAACCAGGCTTTTGTTAATGGGTCCTAATTTAACTTCTTTTATGGGCCCAATTCCATTATCATCCGGATATTCATATTTAGGTTTCTCTGCTGCTTGCATTGACTGACTATTTTTAGGTGTTTTTGCAGTTTGACTCTGATGCTTAACCACAGGATTTTCAGAAGTATCGGGTGCTGGCTGTTTTTCCGTCTGATATTTACGATTCGTACACGAAACATTAAGAAATGCTAAGCCAATAATAAGTATTAAAAAGTATTTTAATTTCATTAAGTTCTCCTATGATTATTCAAGGCGATAATTTACATCAACAAGAATTTAGTCTCTAAATTTCATTCGTATTTAGAAAATAGTAATGATATTTAAAGGCTCAATATTATATATTTATATTTATCAAGGCAAGAAAATAAAAAGCAATTAAAAATCATGTGAGATTACTCATTACCTGTCTATTTTTAAACTGCATTTTAAAAATAACCGGTAGGAATAAACTTATAAATTATTCAATGAGCTTAGTTTTAATAATATTTTTCAATACACCTTTATTTCACAAAGGAGCTAAGTATTATTCGTTTTTCTACTTTTAATATTAATACCTGCAATCAAACCAATGCAAAGCGCTGCAAACACAATAATAATAATTATAAAATATTGTTTGGGTGAAAAAGATGTAACTTCGATTTGTGCACGATTAACTCCATTCAAATTCAATATATATGCTTCTATGTTTGCAATCTGCTGCTGAGTTAAGGTATATGAATCGCCATAATCAAACATATGTAAAGCCGGATTTGCGCCTGGCGGCGTTGCACCGTGCTGGATAAATTTATCTATATTATCGGCAAAAATTTGCGGGTTTTTGCTGAATAAATTTTTACTGATTGGATTAAGTCCAGGTACCTTACCTGCAGAAGAACCGGGATTTGGAATACCGCCTGTTCCGTTGGAACCATGGCAAGATTCACAATCCTGATTAAATAATAAAGAACCATGTGCAACGTTACCAATCATAGTTGCAGCCAGACCAGGAGTTTCGAATTTATTGCTTGAATTTGATGTATTAGATTTTGAAGAATCAGATGTGTTCGTTTCTGCGCTTGATTCGCTGGTTAAATTGCTTTCATTATTAGTTGATGTACTTACGTTACCCGAACTATTAGATTTTTGGCCGCCTGCAGGATGAGGACTCAGTAAGTAATCGGCTAAATTATTTAACTGTTGCGTGTTGAACATTGAAAAGGCAGGCATAATAGATTTCGGAAAATGTTTTTTTGAATTTGTAAGCTGTGTAATAATCCAATCTTTTGTTCGACCTCTTTGATATTCATTTGTCAGATCAGGTCCGATTTTCCCGCCTTTCCCGCTCATTGTATGGCAGGCTATGCAACCATATTTTGCAAATAATTTTTGTCCTGCAAGTGCAGAGGATGATAATTTAAATGTCTTCGCTGCTATTTTTGGGGGAGCGGATTTATTTATGGTTTTTACTTTACTATTATATCCGGTAATTGTAAGCGTAAGCAGTAACACTACAAAAATAAATCCGCCAATCATCATTGCGGGACGTTTAAGCGGATTTCTTTCACCCTTCCGATCAAAGAAGGGCAAAGATACAAAAATGATAATCACTAAAGTAGGAATTCCTACAGTACCTATTACTTCTAAAACTCCCGGGAAAAATTTTAATGCCTGGTATAAAAATAAAAAGTTCCATTCCGGCTTTGGGGTAAAAGTTGTATCAAGCGGATCTGCCGGGCCTGTAAATGGCGGTGCACTAAATGCTGAAAGTGTGAGAAGTAATAAAAAAAGCAATACGGCTACTAGAACATCACGGCTTACCTGATCAGGCCAAAAGTTACCTTTTATTTTCCTTTTCTCTTCCGACCAAGGACCGACACTTCCAAATTTTCTGAATGCAATTAAATGTGCGGAAATCATTATTATTGCCAAACCGGGGATTATTGCCGTATGCAGGATAAAAAATCGAGATAGAGTTAGCTGCCCCATCATCTTACCGCCGACTAATAAATATTTCAATCCGCTTCCTATAAAAGGAACGGTCCCTGCAATACTGGTGCCCACTTCCGCCGCCCAGTAGCCGCGTTCATCCCAGGGAAGGGCAGCGCCTGTAAAACTGAGCCCTATGGTTAACAAAAGAAGAACAATACCAATCAGCCAAGTCATCTCCCGAGGTTTTTTATAAGCTCCCCATATGAATACTCTAAGCATATGAAGCCCGACCAGAACTATCATAGCACTTGCACCCCAGTAATGAAGTCCATGAATTAGCCAACCGTATGGTACGAACAAGCGTAAATAATTTAAGCTATCATATGCGTGATCTACGGTCGGAACATAATAAAATAACTGCCAAATTCCTGTTACTATTTGAAGTATAAAAATAAATAGGGTTGCACTTCCAAGTGTAAAGAAAAAACTTGCACCTCCCGGTATTTCTTCATCCAGACCTAATTGTAAAATCTTGGCGACAGGCATTCTGTCATTAATCCATTTCCATATTTTTGATGCCATACTTTTTCCCTATATAATTTCTTTTTGCGGAATACCGGGTTTAAATCTTTCCCATAACGCATATAGATAGTTGTTTTTAATTTTTGCCGGCAATGTATCTAAAGGCCTTGGAGCAGGACCGGAAACTACTTTCCCGTCTATATTAAAAACACTATGATGGCATGGGCATATAAATAACTTTTGGTTTTCGTGCCATTGGTACCTGCAACCTAAATGGGGACATATCGGAGAATAAACAGTAGTTTTTGAATCGGAATTTTTAACCGCCCAAACATTTTCAGGCTGAACATTTTTTATAAATGCATCTTCAACCGTCATAACAAAAGGTAAGTTGACCGGTTTCTCAACTTGTATGGAATTTATCGGTGCAATTTTGGAATAAACTTTATTCTTTTTTTTGCTTATTGTTCCAACTAAAGATTCTATCATCGGAATTCCCAGCGTGATGGCAATAAATCCTGAAAACAAGCCGCTTGCAATCTTAAAGAATTTACGTCTTGTTATATTTTCATTCGTTTTATCATTTCCAGCGTTCATTTTATTTCCTTACTATCAAGAAGTTAAGTCCTAATCTTTGATAAAAATAAAACTATCACCCTATACATCCAGTTTACTTTTATTATAGAATATAATTTTACATCTAAACTTTTTAATTGTTGTTTCCGGGATAATAATTTGTAATGAGGCAGTTTATAAAGGTTTCGTCCCAATATTATCAGTTTAATACTTAAAATTATCTTAGCTATCTATAATAAAAGACTTTTAAAGAAAATATTTTAATAAATCGGATTGACCATTAGCCGGTCAATCCGAAATTAAATACTAATTAATACTATTTTACATTTGATCTTAAAAATTCAACTACTGCCCTAGCTTGTTTTTTAGATAAATTTTGATCCGGCATTATAACTCCGTTGGATTCTTTGATCAATTTTTTTAGTTCCGGTTCTTTCTTCTGCATTTCCGTAGTGTTTAGCAAGTAATTCATTAAGTATATAGGTGAAGTTTTTTTAACAATTGGATTTAGTGCAGGTCCGACTAATTTGGAATCCAATCGATGACATGCAAAACATTTTGAATTAAAAATATTCTTTCCTTCTTTTACTAATTTTTCATTTATCGGACCAAGCTTCAGTTCTTTTATTGGCCCGATACCAATATTCACTTTTTCAATCTTAGCTTTTTCTACGGTTTTGGCTTTTTTCACCGTCTTAGTTGAATCCTTCACCGCATTCAAGCCTGAAGAAGTTATATATTTTGAGCTATTAACTTGGACTGCTTCATTAGTATTATAGCTAAAAAATACTAAGACTATTAAAGCAACCAAACCAATTAGTATTTTCATTTTTTCTCCTAAAAATATTAAATCATATTAAAATATTGAATTAGAAAACAACCCATCCGAGAACATATAATGTATTATTATCGGATGCATTTCTTCCAGAACCGTCATAATTGGAACTGGCCCCGTTAAATTTACTGTATGCTACATATTGAACGGAAAACTGAGTATTTAACCAGGGTAGATAAGTTACTTGTGCAATTAAACCGTTGCTGTTTGGCGACGCAGTTCTATACCCGTCGACGGGATCAGCACTATAGATGATAGCATCTTTATCTCCGCTTGTCGCGAAATAGCCGAGTGAAAATGCAACGCCAACCGGGAAATTATAACTTGCGTCAATCTTAAATGAATTGAGGTTTAAAGACGGATTGGCTGAATTTTTCAATACGTTATAAGTTTCATCAAGATTTTGTTTTTCAGTAATGTAACTTGAGTGTGCTATTATTGTTCCATTACTCAATGTCTTTTCGTACTGTGCATCAAAACCGATATCTGTGTATTTATCGGTATTGATATCACTGATACCCGTAGGATAAATTTTAGAGGCTATACCGAAAGTTCCAACTTCAAGGTAGTCACTATCCCATTGCTTTTGCAGGGCAACTCTCCAATAAGGTGAATAACCTGCCAGTGTCATCGATTGGTCTGCAGTAGTTTCAGGTATCGGGCCTCCTTGTTTGGTAACGTGGTAGAGACTAAATTCGCCGTAAATTAAATTATTATACAGTGCATAAGCACCAAGTCCGGAAACAAAACCTCCTAAATTGTCAATAATTGGAGCAGCACCTGGGGTAGGAGCAACACCCGATGAAGCATAAGGAAATCCCCATGCAGGAGTAGTATTCCAAACATCCTGTACGGTTGGATTATTGTTTAGAGTTACGCCATAGAGCAGGTCGTTAGAAAATAATGTGGTATGATCGGCAAATCTTAAATCAGTATTATCTAATCCAAAACTTCCTGATTGATCATCATAGGTAACCTGTATAAAGGATCCGAAATTCGGTGAAATAGCACCGGCAATAAAAAGACTAAATTGTTGCGGAAATTCTGTCACATCATTTGATGTTCCGGGGATAGTTTTAGCTATTCTATTATGTGAACCTTGAATCATAGCAGAAATTGGCAGCATCGATAATAATTTTAAGTTAGTAGTTTCTTCTTTGTATGTTGATTGAATTGTTGCTATACCGGTCATTGTGTATCCGTTTAATTTGAAAAGCCTTCCAAAAGGTGTCAGTTCTGGAAAAACATAATGACACGCACTGCAAGGCAGATTTGTTTGACGCGCAAAACTTGGTATGGAATAAGAAATACTTGTGAAAGACAATAAGAAAATCCCCAATAAAATCGAAATAACTTTAAGGTTATTGACTTTAGCGGACATTATTAAACCTCCCGTAAAATTATTGTAAAAATTGATTATATCTGTATCCTATATTTTTCTCAAATAATAATTTAATTGAGTTAATATTTAAGGTTACCAAAATATTAAAAAAAATGTCGTTGTCTTTATCACCAGGATGAAAAATTTTTAATTATGTAAAATTTTGGGAAGGTAAAACTAATTATCGCTGATATTGAAAAGTATTTATTTCTAATTCCCCTTATGCAATAGTTGTATTTAATTCCTTTTCATATGAATTTGTTTTTTATAAATTTAATTTTATGCAAATTATGAGTCCAATTCTCTATAACAAATGCTTAAGGCGAATTAGTAATATCTTCAGTAATTTATAAGATTTATCCTAATGAATCTTCAAAATAACATTTATTTTGGCGCATGATTAGCAATAATTGTTCCAACATTAAATGTTGTGCTTTTAATTATTTCTTAATATAATTTTCTTTTTAATGGGAAGTATTAAGGTATCTAGTTCTTGATTTTGAGATAGAGATGATTAGTTGAAACAGTAAAAAAGTTAAATTGAAGTTTTTTATTTGAATTTAAATTAAAAACAGAAAGTAAAGAAAATTTTCTTATTTTCTCCACTTTCTGTTTATTACTGAATTTTACCAAATCTTAACTAATTTATCTTTAGGCATTCTCATTGGATCGCCAGGTTTTACATCAAATGCTTTCCAAAATGCCGGAGTATTACTTAAAGGTCCATCTACCCTGTAATGTTCCGGCGAATGCGGATCAATTTTAACTCGAAGTCTCATTCTTTCCGGAGTGTTTTTAATTTTCCAAATATTGGCAAATGATAAGAAAAATCTTTGTGCCGGAGTAAATCCGTCAATTTTCTTTCCCTCTTTATATTCTTTAGTTTTCATAAATGCATCAAAGGAAATATTTACTCCGCCTAAGTCTGCAATATTTTCTCCTTCGGTTAATTTTCCATTGACATGCAAAGTATCTACGGCAATATAATTATCAAATTGTTTTACAATTCTTTCGGCTCTTTTATTAAATTTTACTTCATCCGATTTAGTCCACCAATCTTTCATATTACCGGATGCATCATACTGCCTGCCTTCATCATCAAAACCATGAGTCATTTCATGTCCTATCACGCATCCTATTCCGCCATAATTAATAGCGTCATCAGCTTTAGGATCGAAAAACGGAGGCTGCAAAATTCCGGCTGGAAATACTATCTCGTTGTTCTGAGGATTATAATATGCATTTACAGTTTGCGGAGTCATACCCCATTCGGTTTTATCAACCGGTTTCCCGATTTTTGCTAATTCTTTTTTAGTATTAAAAATTGAAGAACGCAATACATTGCCGAAATAAGATGCTCTATTTATATCCAATCCTTTATAGCTTTTCCATTTATCAGGGTAGCCGATTTTAACCGTAAAGGCAGCTAATTTATCTATTGCTTCTTCTTTTGTAGCCGGGCTCATCCATTCTAAATTTTCTATTCTTGTTTTAAGAGAAGCCATTAAACTATGTACCATCTCCAAAGCACGCTTTTTGGCATAAGGAGGGAAATATTTTTTAACAAATAATTTCCCCAATTCCATCCCGATACTTCCGTTTATTGTTTCCAAAACTCTTTTCCAGCGGGGTTGCATTTCTTTAATTCCGTTAAGCATCTTGCCATAGAAATTAAAGTTGGCATCTGCAAATGGATCACTTAGATAGGGACTTGCCGATCTAATAATATTCCATTGAAGATATTCTTTTAAAGTTGACAGAGGAGTATTCATTATAACATTATTTACCTCTTTAATGAAATTCGGCTGGGCAACGTTTATATCACCAAGTTTTGATACTCCGTTCAATTTGAAATAATTATTCCATTCAAAATTAGGAGCCAGAGAAATTAATTTTTTTATAGTCATTTTATTATAAGTCTTTTTAGGGTCCCGTCTTTCCGTTCGTGACATAGAAGCTTTTGCAAGTTTAGTTTCAAGGACAACTATATCATCAGCATATTTTTTTGCATTAACTGAATCCACATCAGTTAACATGAAAGATTTTTTAATTAAAGATTCATAATTTTTTCTGATGGATTTAGTGTTGTCATCGGTTTTTAAATAATAATCACGATCCGGCAAACCCAATCCGCTCTGATATAATTGAGCAATGTTCATTTTACTATTTTTAGCATCCGGACTCGATCCAAATGCAAAAAGAGGATTTGAGTATCCTAATTGAACTCTTACAAGTTCCTTATAAAAATCACTTAGATCCTTTATAGCTTTTACGGCATCAAGATCCTTTTTAATTGGTTTGTAGCCGTCATTTTCAATTTTTGCGGAATCCATGCCGGTATAATAAAAATCTCCGACAAGCTGTTCGCTGCTGCCTTTTTTTAAATTAAAATTTTTTTCTACTTCGGCTAAAATACCTTTTAACTTATCTAAGTTATTATTATTTAAAATATAGAAAGAGCCCCAGCCTGAATATGCAGCCGGTATCTTTGTATTTTTCAGCCAGTTCCCGTTGGCATATTCAAAAAAATCAGTTGCAGGGCTTACAGTTGTATCCATATCACTACGGACGATTTCTTTATTAATTTGTCCCATTGATTCTGAAATTATCCCTGAAAAAAAAATGAATCCTATAATAAATGGGATGCAGTTTGCTATTTTTGGTAACATTATGAACACCTGAATTTTGGTTAGTAAAAAATATTGAATTTGTTAAATGCAATCTTTATTCAGTAAACGGCAAAAATATAAAATTTTAGTGAAATTATTTTAAAAAATGTGAGGAACGGTAAAATAAAGTTTTATTTTGGTGTGTTTAAAAAAATTTTCAGACAAAATAATATTTGTCAAATGTGATCGTAGAATTCCCTCCCTGCTTATAATTTGATAAAATATTTTAATGAAAAATACTTATACAAATTGTTAAATCAAGATTTAGAGCATCGATTGAAAAGAGAAATCTAATATTTTCGGCTTAACTAATTTTTCGAAATCTGTATATTTCATTTTGAATATTTCCGAATGCGAGCATGCATTGAAAGCAATTTCTTCATTTTCAGTTAAGCTTTTTGAAACATATACTTCGAGACCGTAAAGATTGCCGAACGGAGGCATTGCCCCGACCTCACAATCCGGGAATTTATCAATAAATTCCTGCTCATAAGCAAGCCTAACATTGTCGCTGTTCATAACACTCTTTAGAAGATCGAAATCAACTTTATCGGAAGCAGGTAAAACGGCCATCGCCATCCTTCCGCCTATTTTTATTAAAACCGATTTAGCAAGTTCTTTTCCCGGTATATGAGCTGATGCGGCAATTTCCTGTGCAGTATATGCAGATGAATGTTTAATTGTAACATATTTAATTTTGTTATTATCCAGAAACTCTCTTAGTTTTTGAATCGGCATGGCAACCTCCTTTATAATATTTAATTAAATAAACTCATTATAGAATATATACTTAAGTATTCGGTAAAATTTTAATCACTATTGTAATATAGTCTATCATCTCGGCACCAATTGATATGACAGTAAGTATCGGATAAAAATTATTCAAACTAAAATTTTAACTTTTTCTTCAACTTCTTTGGTTAATTCAAGAAAACGCTTATAGGGTATTACAGTTAAGCTTTCAGCTTTAAAAGCTCCGTTTGACATGCTAATCATTGAAACTTTAGCTGCGGTCTCTTCATCCGGCGCTTCATAAATATCAAGGAAATCATATGGACCTAGAAGTGCATAATGGGAAATGAATTTTACTTCAGGGCATTTCTTTTTTACCTCCTCAAGCCAGGCACGGCCAAGTTTTGCCCTGTTTTGTAATTGCCTTGCTACATCGGGAGACAGTTTAGTCAATAATATAAATGTTTTCATGGCTTATCCTCCTATGTATGGATTTTTATTTTTATTAACCAATGGACGGTTTGTTACCATACATCTTAAGCCGTAAAAAAAACAGGATGGTTTAAGGTGTTAATGAATTAACTTATTCTTTGGAATTAATATACGTTCTAAGTTTGATAAATTCAAAGCTAAACGGAATAGATATTTATATTTTAATCGGTTTATTAAAGAATTTAACCGCTTATCCTGAATCGTAAAATTTCATGTAAGAATAACGCCGTTTATGTATTTATTAATCCGTTACTAATATTTTCCCTTTTGTACAGATTAAAAAAAAATAATTTTGTAAATAAACTAAATACCCAAAAGGTATGATGTTAAAACTGTAAAATCCGAAATAAAAATAGGTGAAATTATGAAAAAAGTTAATATTCTAACAGTACTATCTGTTCTATTATTTTCAGTCTCTCTTTTTGCGGGAAATAATATGTTAAAGGAAGATAAAGCAGGTATTGAACAAACAGTTACAAATTATGTGAAAAGTGTGGATTCCTGCAATGCGGATGCTTTATCTAAAACATTATTAAATAACGGATCTGTTATAACATTAAATAGTATTACAAATAACTTAGAACATTACAGCGCCGATCAATTTATTAATCTGGTTAAAAACGGACAAAAAGGCGGTTGGGTTAGAAATGTTGCAATTAATTCTGTTGACATAGATGGTAATACTGCTATTGCTAAAGTAAACATTACGGATGCAAGATTAAAACAAACGGGTTACTTTACACTTGTAAAAAATAACGGTAACTGGAAAATTGCCAGCGAAGTAACTACTCTTGAATTGAATAAATAAATGTAATTAATAATAATTTTTAAAAGGCGTGTTCATTAAATTATAGATGAATGCGCCTTTTTAATTTTTATGAACAAATTTAATCGGATATTTTAATTGACCGGCCTTCAATCCATATCGAAAAATTAATCATTAAAAATTTCAGGCTCTGAAATCTTTAAATAAAATTACTCCGAAATTTCTACTCTTTTAGCTGTCCTCTTTTTATATTTTAAAAAGAGCAGTGGAATTATAATTGTAATAGTTATTACAGCTCCAACCAAAAAGTCATCGGCAATTCCACGGACAAAAGCTTGGCCGGTTAGATTTTGTGCTATTAAAATTTTTGCTCTGGTTGCAACCTGGCTGCCGGAGCCTCCAACAGACTGCTGAACAAAATGCTTAAGTCCGTTTTGTATATGTTTGAATGCCTCAGAATTTTGGTTAACCGACTGGCTGTATATTGCAGTATGAAAAATATCTCTTTGCGTAAGCAATGTACCTAATATTGCCACACCAAAACTTCCACCTACCTGACGGATTGTGTTGAATAATCCTGTAGCCTGCGCCATTTTTTCTTTTGTAATATCATTTATTGCAATTGTACTTAACGGAATAAACATGAAGCCCATCCCGAATCCTCTAATAACCAGGGGGATTATAATTTGCCCGTATTCCGTAGTTAGTGCTAAGTCCTTATATAAAAACATACTGAAAAATGTTAACACAATTCCAATACCAATTGGTATTTTCGGATTTAGTTTATCCGTCATCCAGCCGGCAAGAGGAGACATAATAGCTTGAATAATACCTACGGGGAAAAATACGAGTCCTGCCTGCAACGCAGTATAGCCAAGCGAGTTCTGAAGGTATATTGGTAGAAGAAATGAGTTGCCGAAAAATGCAAGACCGAAAATAAAGAACATTATGTTCGATATTCCGAATGTACGGTTCTTTAATATCCTTAAATCTAAAATGGGATGTTCAACCGTTAGTTCTGTATATAGGAAAATGACGAAACTTATAAAAGAAATAAAGAAGCAAGATAATATAAAATTGGATGTCCATCCCCCCGTATTCCAGGCAGAATTTCCGTCTGAAAGAGCCAGCAGTAGAGTTCCAAGGAAAACAGTCATGCTGACAAGGCCTACCATATCAAATTTGCCTTTTCTTGGAATTTTATACTCTTTTAAAATAATCCATGCTGCGGCAACGCCTATAATACCTATAGGTACATTTATGTCAAAAATTGCATTCCAGCTAAATTTATCTATTAAGTAACCACCAAACATAGGTCCAAGCGAGATTGATGCTGCGGCAGCAATGCCCCAAAATCCTAATGCAAATCCTCTTTTCTCGGGAGGAAACACCCTGGTTATAATTGCCATTCCAACAGGCATAATAAACCCCGCGCCTGCACCTTGAATAACTCTAAAAAAAATCAACATATTTTCATTAACGGCAAGGCTGCATAATAATGAACCGACGGTAAAAAGGATTAGTCCTAAGTTGTATGTTTTTTTATATCCCAGATGATCAGCTATAAAGCCCGATGACGGAAAAATTACCGAACGAATTAGCAGGTAGATAGTAAGTACCCATTCAATTTTGTCTACGCTAACGCTGAACGCAGCCATCATTTTGGGCATCGCTACGTTTACTATGGAGGCATCAAGCACTGATATAAACGTACCTAACATAACAACTGCAAGAACAAACCATTTATAAGAAGAACTTTCCTGCAGATTTGAAAAATTTATTGTATATCCGTTATTTACTTTAGTTACCATATTTTCCTTCTTTTAAAAAGAAGATCTGGTCTAATCCTTTTCCTCGAATGACAACCTAGTTGCAGTCTCAACACCCTGTAATGCTTCTTGAATAATACCAAGTTTTATATAAATCGGTCTTATAAGAACTCTCATTTTGGGGAGATTAGCTAAGAAATAAATTGCGCCGATAACGCAAAAAATTCCACCTATAGCAAGTGTTAAGGATGCACCTATTAAGCCTGCTGCCGCACCTGCCAAAAGACTTCCGAACGGTGCTATGCCCCTAAAAGACATCGCATAAAGGCTCATAACTCTGCCTCGCTTGTCGTCATCTACAATTGTCTGCAGCATAGTATTGCTTCCGGCTAACTGGATCATCATACCTATCCCTGTCATAAACATAAATACTATGGAAAGGACAAAGACATGAGAAACGGCAAAGGCAATTAAACCTATACCGAATGTAAAGACTGCATAAGTAATAAGCCTTCCGATTCCCAAAACACTTTTTTTATTCATTAAAATAATTGCACCGGAGAGTGCGCCTAAACCGGAAGCGCCCATTAAAAACCCGAACATGTCTGCACCGCCGTGGAAAAATTGTTTTACAAATACCGGCGCTAAAATTCTAATTGGTGTTCCCATAAAACTTACTATAGCAAGTAGAATAAGAATATATTTTATCGGTGGGAATCCAAACGCATATCGAATGCCCTCTTTTAATTCCTTGGAAGTTTTTTCCTTTTTGGAAGAAACACGCTTATGAACAACTTCCATTTTTAACAATGAAACAATAACGGCAATATAGCTAACTGCATTAAGCATAAAGCACCAGCCTTCGCCGAAGAGAGAAATTAAAATCCCTGCCGCTGCCGGACCAATAAGCCTTGCTGAATTGACCATGCTTGAGTTTAGAGCTATAGCATTACCTAAATCTTCACGGTTATTGCCAACCATTTCTACCATAAAAGACTGTCTCGTCGGCATATCAAGTGCATCAAATATACCGAGAATTATACTAAGGGCTATAATTTCCCATACCTGGATTGTATTTAATAAAACTAATCCGGCGAGTACAAAAGCTTGAACCATTGAAAGGGACTGGGTGTACAAAAGTATTTTATGTTTGTCTAAGCGGTCGGCTAATACTCCGGCAAAAGGAGTAACAATTAACAGCGGTATTTGACCAGCAAATCCTACCACACCCAAAAGAAAAGCCGAGTTGGTAAGACGGTAAACAAGCCAAGTTAATGCAATACGTTGTACCCATGTACCTATTACCGAAAGCCCCTGCCCGCTGAAATACAATCTGAAATTTTTATGTTTTAATGCCCTTAAGGAATTAAATCGATTAATCAATTTTCCGGAAGAGACTCTATTTTTGATTTCCATTCAAAACTTTTACCTAGCCGAATCGCCGACAGCTTCGCGCAGCGAATATGTGTTTATTATATTTTGAAATACAACCTGCAAGTGCAGAAACTCTGCTTCGGTTAAAGAAGTTTCGGCATCAAGCAGATCGAGGTTTGTTATAACTCCGTTTTCATACGATGTTTCAGCTCTTTTAACTGCCTGCTGCGCCTGCTCAACCTGCAGTTTTGTAGTGCTTAATTTTGATTTGCTTGTTTCAAGTTCCGATACAGCCTGCCGCACTTCGGTTTTTATTTTCCTTTTTAACGATAAAATATGCGAGTCGTTTGCATTCAAATTCGCTACAGCCTCCTCAACTTTTGCATCTTTCCTGAAACCGTTAAAAATCGGAATGTTTGCGGAAATTCCGACAGCCCAGTTACCTCTTAAAACATCAAGATCAGGCATTAAGCCGTTTTTTAATCCGTAACTTGCCATTGCGTTTAGGGTAGGCATATCGCTTAACGAAGCCGCATGTTTTTGTAACTCAATTGAATTCTTTGCATCCCCGGCAATTTTTAATTCTTCTCTTTGTGTATAGGCCTTTGAGAGGAGTGAATCGATATTAACCGACTGCTGCATTAGAGAAAGATCTCCCTTAAGATTTAAAGGAGAATCGGAAGACAAACCGAGAAGACTTCTCAGGGCAATCTTTTGCTGCTTTATTGAATTTTCAATATCAATTTTTTGATTCTTTGCAGACGCAACTCTTACCTTTGTTGTTAAAATATCAAAATCGGTAGCGCTTCCGCTTTGTACTTTTTTGGTAGTTATTTCCAGATGCGATTCCAAAGTTTTGATTTGATCTTCTTTTACTTTAAGGCTTCTTTCTAGAAATAAAACGGTATAAAATAATTTTACGGTAGTATATGATAAATTATTTTTGATGTAGTTTATTTTTTCCCGGGCAGTCATCTTGTAAGATTTTGTTAAATCAACAAGTGCTTTTTTCATGCCGAAATCAAAAATATTATATTGAGCGCTTACGTGCGCATCATAATTATTGCCCGGGTATAAGCGGAACAGTTCGTTTCCGAATGCTATTGTAGAAATCGGTCCGATCCTTGTATAAGATAAATCGGCACTAATATCGGGGTAATCAAAGCTTTTCTGCTCTTTTACTTTTGCGGCAGCAGCATTCACCTCATCTTCAGCCTGCTTAATGAGAGGTTGATTCTTTAACGTAAGCTGAATTGCCTTATCTAACGTTAAAGGTCCGGTGACTGAATTTTGAGAATAAGAATTTCCGGTAAGGGATATTATCGTGATAACAACTATGATAATTATATTTTTCTTCATAAAAATTTTTTTCTCCATTGTCGTAAATATGAATTATTCCATGACTTCGATTTTGCCGCCTTCTTTCTTTTTATGATATTTTAGAAAGAAAAGCGGTACTAATATTAAAACTGTAATTGCCGCACCGATAAGAAAATCATCGGCAACACCCTGGATAAATGCCTGATTAACCACATTTTGTGCTATCAGAGCTTGCGCCCTTGTCATTATTTGGCCGTCCGCTCCTCCGACGGACTGCTGAACAAAATGCCTAAGACCATAAACGGTATGTTGAAACGTAGCTGAAGTGGAATTTAAAGCTTCACCGTACATTGCTTCATGTAAATTAACTCTTTGAGTAAGCAGCGAACCTAAAATAGCAACGCCGAAACTTCCCCCCACCTGCCGAATTGTATTGAACAAGCCCGTTGCCTGTGCCATCTTTTCTCTTGAAATATCATTTATAGCTATAGTGCTTAAAGGTATAAACATAAAACCAAGCCCGAATCCTCTTATTATCAGAGGAATCATAATGTCTTTATATTCTGTGTATAGAGAAAGATCACCATACATATACATACTGATAAACGTTAATATGATTCCAATCGTTATAGGGATTTTCGGATTGAGCTTATCGGTCATTTTTCCGGCAATAGGTGACATTATAGCTTGTATAATTCCTACAGGAAAGAAGACCAATCCTGCCTGCAGAGCAGTGTATCCTAAAGAATTTATTAAATAAATAGGCAGCAGAAATGAATTTCCGAAAAATGCTAAGCCGAAAATAAACAGCATTAAGTTGGCCATAGCGAAGTTCCGGTTTTTTAAAATCCTTAAATCAACAATCGGGTGCTTTACCGAAAATTCGGTGGCAATAAAAACTACAAAACTGACAAATGAAATGGCAAAACATGTCAAAATAAAATTAGATGTCCATCCGTCTGTATTCCAATTTGCATTGCCGTCAGAAAGCGCCAATAAAAGAAAAGTTAAAAATAACGTCATTGAAATGAAGCCGATTATATCGAAGGAACGGGTTGCTTCGGTTTTATATTCCCTTTGTATAATAAAAGTTGCGACAATAGCAACAATACCTACGGGAACGTTAATATCAAATATAGCATGCCAGCTGAAGCTGTCTATTAAATATCCGCCTAACATTGGGCCGAGCGAAACCGAAGCTGCAGCTGCTACACCCCAGAAACCGAGTGCAGTACCTCTTTGCTGGGGAGGAAACTCCCTTGTTACAATAGCCATCCCTACAGGCATAATAAAACCCGCGCCTGCACCCTGAAAAAGTCGAAAGACAATCATCATATTTTCATTTGTTGAAAGGCTGCATAAAAGCGACCCGGCGGTGAACAACAGCAAACCTAAGTTGTACGTTTTCTTATATCCAAGATGATCTGCAATCCATCCAGAAGAAGGCAAAACAACTGCAAAAACCAAAAGATAACCCGTAAGTACCCATTCGATTTTATCAACACTCGTACCGAAAGCGGCCATCATTTTTGGCAGACCTACGTTTACAATCGTAATATCAAGAACCGCCATAAATGTTCCCAGCATAACATTTGCAAGAACAATCCACTTATATGCAGAATGCGTATGCATGTTGGAAAAAGTTAGTGCGTTGTTGTTATTTAAATTATCTGCCATTAATTATTTTACCTTCACTTTTATCTCGACGGACATACCGGGCAGTAATTTTATATTTGAAGGGGGATCTGTCTGGCCTTTCATCTTTACAGGCTTTATAGAAATTTTAACGGGTATTCTTTGAGTAATTTTCGTAAAGTTGCCAGCCGCATTTGAAGGGGGTATCAATGCAAACTGAGATGCTGTACTTGAACCGATTTGATAAATTCTTCCTTCAAATTTCTGATCCGGGTAAGTGTCTACCGAGATTTCCACACTGTCACCCAGATGAATCTGCGCTAATTTTGTCTCTTCAAGATCGGCAGTTACCCAAACATTCTTCAAATTATAAACCGTAAAGATCGGTTCGCCTGGTGACACAACGTCGCCGGGTAAGACCCATCTTTTAGCAACAACTCCGTCCATTGGTGCATATATCTTGGTATTTGTCAGCTGGGTTTTTATCACATTTAATTGTGCCTTCGCAGAACTTATTTTCACTTGGTCTATATCTAATTCCGCCTTAGCGGCTTCGTAAGCTTTTTGCGCATGGTCGTATTGCTCTTTAGGAATTATATTATCCTTGAATTGTTTTTCAGCTCTTGCATAATCATCGTTGGTTCTTGCAACGTTAACCTTTGCAAGGTTTATGCTTTCTTTTGCAAGTGCAAGCGCTGCTTTAGCTTGTCCTTCCCTGGCTTTTAAATCGGTAGAATCAAGCTGAACAAGAAGTTGCCCTTGTTTAACCGTATCACTTTCGTCAACGGTTAAGTTGGTAATTCGTCCCAGTATTTTTGAACTAATTGCCAATTTGTTTCCGTCTACAAATGCATCATCTGTTGTTACATAGCCCAATTGACCGATGTACCAATAGATTGCCCCGGCAGCCGCAAGTATAATTATAAAAAGCGGTATGAGTATTCGTTTCCTTTTAAACATGGGTACCTCATTAATATTTTGATCTTCACCGGATTTAGGTGCGCTCTTGTTTTGGTTTTTTATTCCTTCGTCTTGTGCCATAAATATTTTTCCTTATTAAATAAAATTTCTATTGATTATCTTTTTTTTATTCCGTGAATAAAAATATCCGTAGCTATGCTCATTTCCTTTTGTAAATTATTTCTTGTCTCATCGTCAATTCCCTGTCCCTTTGCGAATCTTAGCACATTACATCTTAGTCCTTGCAGAATATGCAAGAATACTTCGGCAATATCTTCATTTAAATCAGGATTAAATTCATTTGACTTTTTGCCTTCTTCAATAATTTTTTTTATTAAACCCATCTCAACTTCTGCAAAATCTAAAAATATTTTTTTGAACAGTGATTTAGTATCAAAATATGCATGGACACTTAATGTGCCGAGGTTAATTAATTTTTGAAAGAAAATCATTCTTTGTTCAACGTATCTTTGAAGTTTTTTTGATGCTGAATTCGGTTCACTTAATATAAACTCAATATTTTTTTGCAGTTCATTTAATTCTTGTGATATAACCGATCTAAATAGATCTTCCTTTGTTGGGAAATAATAATAAAGCGATGCTTTTCCCATTTCAACATCACCGGCAATTTCATCCATTGTAACTTTAGAAAAGCCGTAATGTGCAAAGCGCTTGCGCGCTGCTTGAATAATTATTGATTCTTTTTCCTTTATATTTTCTTCTTGAGACATTTTTTCAGCTTTCGACTAATTTACTTGACGGGTCGAAATATAAGAGAATTGTTTCCACTTGTCAATAGATTTTATTAACCTGTCCTTATATTGATTGACAAAAAACACAGCACCTTATTATTTTGCTAAATTTTTGAGGTATTTATTCGATATCCCCTTTTTCAGGAGTGCCCAAACAAAGAAATTATTCATTCATTAAATCATCAATCATCTTCATTTTCAAATCCCAGAGTTTATTTGTTAAGGAAATATGATACACATGCGGATTAATAAGCCGTTTTACTCCGGGATCCAATAGGTCAAGGTCATTTGCAAGTGTGTGCCTGATGTCATCAATTGAGGGAAAGTTATAAACTAGTTTACCATTTTTTAAAATATCGATAAGCAATGGCTCTGATTTTGTTATATGATTTTGAGACATTTTCCTATGTTTTGCCGGATCTGTAGGATGATGTAAAGATAAAACCGGAATGGAGTTGATTTTCTCTTCATCCAGTCCTATCAAATCGGCTGTTGCTCTATGATTATTATTGTATAATCTCCATACTTGTTTATTGCCGGGCAAAGGAATTTTTTCGGGAGTTTCTGAAATTTTAATGATAGGCTCCCACTCGGTATTTTTTACGGCGACTAATTTATAAACACCGCCGAGTGCAGGATCGCCGGATGAAGTAATTAATCTTGTTCCAACTCCGAAAGCAAGTCTTTTTATTAAACTATCGGGTTCAATACCGTATTTTGGAGCTTCTTCTATTATTTGAGTAATAATCTGCCAGATATTCATTTCATCTAATTCATTGGAAAGAACAATTTTAATTTCAGGAAATCCGGCATCATTTAATAACTTAGCTGCTTGTATACTCAAGTAAGCTAAGTCTCCAGAATCTAAACGAATTCCAATTGGATGATGACCTTTTTGCTTTAACTTTTCAAAAACTTTTATTGCATTCGGAATGCCGCTTTCTAATGAATTAATTGTATCAACTAAAAGTATACAATCATCTGGATAAAGTTCTGCAAAAGCGTTAAAAGCGTCTAATTCAGTCATCCCCATTGAAATGAAGAGTTGAACCATACTGTGAGCATGAGTTCCTTTCGGAGGATAACCTAAAAGTAATGATATTCCTACATTTGAAGTAAAATCTGCACCGCCGATTAATGCACCACGAACTCCCGCAATTGCACCTCTATCCTGTGCTCTTCTAGCACCGAATTCTAATAGCAGCTGGCCTCTTGCCAACTCTTTAATTCTAGAAGCTTTTGTAGCAATTAATGTTTGAAAGTTTAACTGATTCAATAATGCCGTTTCCAGAATTTGAGCAACAGCCAGCGGTCCCTCTATTACTGTTAAAGGCTCAAAAGGATGTACGACTCGCCCTTCCGGAACAGCCCTTAAACTAAGTTCACCGAAGTTTCCGTTTGTTAAAAGCCAGTTGAGAAAATCATCGGCAAACAGCTGTTTACCTGTTGAGGTTTTTTGTTCTCTGAGCAGGTTAATTTCTTCTTTCCCGAAAAAAGAATTCTCCATCCAATCAACCAGCCATTCAAGTCCGGCATTAACACAATATCCTGCCTTATGCAGACCGTAATCAGGATAACGGCGGAAATAATGATCAAATTGCGCCGATCTTTCATGAACTCCAATGTTGAAGTACAACTGTGCCATCATAAGCTGATATTGATCTGTAAATAATATACCCTCACTTAATTTTTGGTCGAATTTTTTTAACAATCTTTAACTCAAAAATATTTGAAAAATCATCTGCTTAATTGCAAAGTTAGTCATTTGAAGAATAAAAATGTGTAACAATGCCGACTTCTCCTTAGTATAAATATGCAAATCAAAATGGAACATTATTTTATTAAAATTAAGCTCTTTTTCATAAGAATAATTTTAAAATTTTATTTCGATGTTATTATCGATAAAAAACGTATAAGGGCTTTTAATATTTTTATTAAGAGGATCTTAAAAGAAGGAAAATTTTAGTTTATTTTTTAGAATAAACTCACTGCATTTTTAAAAGGTATAAATCGGAAATTAAAATGAAAATGATGCAGCTGTATAAGTGAAGATACATTTTTCTAATTGATTTGTAAGCTTTTAATTGCTGTACAAATCAATTAGAAATTTAAAAATATTTATATAAATATCATCTATATTTTAAATAAAAATTTACGCAAGAGGTTTAATATCATTAACTACTTTTTTAACACCCTCTAACTTATAACAATCAACAGGCAGGTGATCAATTCCCCAAATGTCACTCGAATGTCCGGCTAGAGTAACAATTCCATTATTAACCGATAGGCGGACGTGATTATCTAGAGGGAAATCATTTTTAATAATATCGTTAACGACCGTTTTTATATTTTTACCGCTTTCAGCTTTGGTTTTCGGAAGAACTTTTATAAGATTTACTATGCCTGTAGCTCCTTTTTCCCAAGAAGCAACTGTTTCAGCCTGTAATTTTTCTCTGGGATAACTTACCGTACCGCTTAATATTACCAATCCGTTATCAGTAACGTTGACTCTTATTCTATTTGGTTCAAGAATAGACGGATCGAGTTTCAAATTATACTTTATTCCGTCTTTAATTACATCACTGGGAAGCAATGGCGCATTTATCGAAACAAAATCGTCTATTCCCTTAACGCCCGGGATTTTTGATACAATATCAAATATATTATATTTATCATATAATGAGTTAACGGTGCCTTCTATTCTTATTATCCCTTTGCTATTTGCCGATATATTAAAATTTTGATTGTAATTTTCAGAAATAGCATTACTTACTCTCTGTGCTAAAGAATTGGTTTTATTTAAAGCCATTATGCTGGAACTTATTCCTATAATTAAAGCAATGGCTAAAATCGAAATTATTTCTATTCTTTTATACAACTTTATATTAAACATAACTGCCTCCGTATCATAATAATTCAGTGAATTAGTTTTATGATTCTGACGTTTGATTTTTGAAAAGGATTTTTCTAAGTGTCGATTATCATCTTCAAGTTAGTAGTGTGATCTGGGAGAAATAATAACTTGAAAATTTCCTTTTTTAATTGGAAGCAGCCGGGTTATTGTGGTCTATTAAAGGAAAGATCAAGCGGATAAGATTTTTAAATTTTACAGCTATAAATTACATACCGGCAAAAAAGCTGTATAATAAAATTGTCAGCACTATTAAAGTAAATACAGTATACAAATAATCTTTTTCATACAGGAAAGCTATTACGGAAAATGTAACCCTAGCTACAGGAGTAGCGATAAGCAAAATTAATCCGAATTGAATAATTGCACCGGTATTAAATTTAAAAATATTATTAAAAATATCCGGTATATTTTTTAATACAGTAGATTCACCCTTAAAAGTTTTATAGTTCGGCAGTGCTTGTCCATGGTGTATTAAATAAAATATTCCTCCCAATAAAACAAAAGAAGCGGCTATAATTACACCGATTCTGAGAAGAATGCTCATTATGTATTCTATTTTTCTTTCCTGTGGAAATTCTAAGTCTTCTTTCATTTATATAGTTCCCGATATTCCGCTTCTAATCATTTCAAAAGCCATAATTAAAATTATTATACTAAATACAAGCTTCAGCCAGTGCGAAGAAGCTTTAGCCAGCACTTTGGCACCTATAACAGAGCCAAACAGTACACCCAGCATAACAGGCATAGCCAGCCCGGGATCAATATAACCTCTGCTCAAATAAATTCCCGCGCTTGCTGCGGCAGTAACTCCTATCATAAAATTGCTTGTTGTTGCAGAAACTTTAAATGGAATCTTCATTACCTGATCCATTGCAAGCACTTTAACTGCACCGCCGCCGATGCCTAATAATCCTGACAAAGTTCCGGCAGTAAAACATACTCCAAATCCACCCGGGATATTATGCATAGTATACGGCTTCCATTTACCTTTTTCCGGATAGCTTCCGTTGAGCCTTAATTTTTCTGCAAATTTATTCGGTTCGTTGGTAATGTGCTGGCCTTTGCGTGTTCTAAAAGTTTGTCCTGCCGAGTATAATAAAACCAGGCCGAAGATTATTGCAATAATATTTGCAGGAGTAATTCCCGCAAGATAAGCGCCGACAACAGCTCCAACGGTTGTAGCCATTTCTAAGAACATGCCGATCCTTATATTCGAATATCCTTCCTTCACGTATGCCGAAGCAGCGCCGGAAGAAGTGGCAATTACAGAAATAAGTGAAGCGCCTATTGCATACCTAATATCCACACCAAATACAAGAGTTAATAAGGGAACGATTACAACGCCTCCTCCCAGGCCGGTTAGTGAACCAAGAAACCCGGCGCTAAAAGAACCAAGCCAGATCAAAACCGTAAATAAAATTATGTCCAATTATAGAAACCTTAGATTAATTTTTATATTTAAAATAATAATTGAAAAATTAGATGCATTGTTTGTGCAAAAGATTTATTCATCACGCTGCTAAAATAGAAAAGAAACTGTTATAATAAGAAAACCAACACCGGAATTATATTAAATAATTATAACGTACTCCTCTTTTAACTTTGCTTTAATTTGCAAATCAAATAAATTTTTAAGTATTTCAAAACTATGAAAAAATAATTTTATTTATTAGGGATGTAAAACACATTAGGTTTATTTTTTAGTTAATAATTAAGTCAATTCTCAAAAGTTGATTGTTGAAAGGGAAATAATGAAGAAAATTGCTGTACTTGGTGCCGGCATGGTCGGCAGTGTTATCGCTGCAGATTTGAGTGAAGATTATATAGTTACTGTAATAGATAAAGATGTAGAAAGGCTGTCGAAGTTAAAAAAAATCTATAAAATAAAAACATTTGCAAAAGATATTTCCGGATTAAAATCCTTTAAAAAATTATTGCGGGGTTTTGATCTGGTAATATCCGCTGTACCCGGATTTATGGGTTACGAAACATTAAGGAAAATTATTGAATCCGGTAAAGATGCTGCAGACATATCTTTTTTCGAAGAAGATCCGTTTAAGCTTAATAATCTTGCAAAAAGAAATAATGTTACTGCCGTTGTAGATTGCGGCGTAGCGCCGGGTTTAAGCAACATAATTTTAGGCCGGCATAATAGTAAAATGATTATAGATTCGTTTGAGTGTTTTGTCGGCGGGCTTCCGGTTAACCGGACATTACCTTTCCAGTATAAGGCTCCTTTCTCGCCTGTTGATGTTATTGAAGAATATACCCGTCCGGCTAGAATTATTGAGAACGGAAAATTAATTATAACACCATCTCTCTCCGATCCTGAATTAATAAATATAGATCCGGTCGGAACATTGGAAGCATTCAATACGGATGGACTAAGAACACTTTTACACACAATGAAAATACCGAACATGAAAGAAAAAACTCTTCGTTATCCGGGCCATATTGAACATATTCAATTTTTAATTGATGCAGGTTTTTTTAGCACAGAGGAAGTAAAAGTCAACGGACAAAAAATAAAGCCGGTAGAATTTAGTTCTAAAATACTTTTACCCCAATGGAAACTTTTGCCGGATGAGCCTGAATTTACCGCAATGGTAATAAAGATTAAAGGAAAGGAAAAGAATAAGCCTGTTGAATATATTTATAAGCTTTTTGATAAATATGACGAAGAAAAAAATATCACTTCAATGTCTCGAACAACCGGCTATACATGTACTTCTATTGCCAGGAGAATATTAAATAAAGATTTTATACGAAAGGGTATATCGGCACCGGAAGCTGTAGGTGCAAATGACAAGTGTTTTTCCAAAATTTGGGAAGACCTGAAAAATCGTAAAATTATTCTTCAGAAGATTATAAACTGACACGGATAAATTATTTTCGCTCTTCAAGTAACACAGTACTATTTTATTTGTGTTGAAGGCAGAGGAATTTGAGTACGCCACACAATCTTCCACTCATTATTGAAGTTATTTAAGATTAAAATATCAATACCTTTTTCAGAATAAACGGTGCCGTTTATTTCATAATCTATTTTAAATGTTAGAGTTGCTATTGCCGTTTTGTTAAAAGTATTTACTTGAAGGTTCAACTCTTCAAAATTATTTATCTTTGCTGTATTTACAAACTGCCTGTAGCTATCTACCATTTCATTTCGACCGGAAATTTGTTTATCTCCTCCGGGAAGTAATGCTATTACTAGTTCGTGGAAAAACGGATATAAATCTTCAACACGCTTTTCAATCCAGGCTTTATTCAAATTCCTTATAAAAACTTTTATTTCGCCGACGGTTTTATTTTTATTTGAAGATTCCATTCTTTATTATCCTCCCCGTTAAATTTTATAAAAAAATTTTTACCGGTTTCTCGAAATCAGTTGTGGAATAAAATAATGGTTTTTAAATCAAAATAAAACTTTAAGTTAATACCTTGCTTATTCCCTTAAATGTAATTTTGATTTTTACGGATAATTATAGTACTTAGTAATGCGGAAAAAATTATCTAATAAAAAATTTATGAATAAAAAGAAAGTAGTAATTATCGGAGGCGGTTTCGGTGGAATAACCGCCGCAAAACAGCTTAAAAAATATAACCTGGATATCACAATAATCGATAAAACAAATCATCATTTATTCCAGCCGCTGCTGTATCAAGTAGCAACTGCTGCTCTTTCACCAGGCGATATTGCCATTCCTATCCGTTCAATTTTTAAGGGACTGAAAAATATAGAAGTAATTATGGCTGAAGTTTTGTCAGTTAACAAGGAAGAATCTTTTATACAGTTGAAGGATAGAAAAATTTATTTTGATTATCTGATTATGGCCCCGGGTTCTTCACATTCATATTTTGGCAAAGAAGAATGGGAAAAGAATGCCCCAGGGCTAAAGTCTTTAAATGATGCACTTGCTATTAGGGAAAAAATTCTTTGTTCTTTTGAAGAAGCAGAAATTATAAAAAATAAAAATGAACAAGAGCCTTATTTAACCTTTGTAATAGTCGGCGGCGGTCCGACAGGAGTAGAAATGGCGGGTGCAATTGCTGAGATTGCTAAGCAGACGATGTTAAAAGACTTTAAGAACATTAATCCCATTGAGACAAAAATTTATCTTGTTGAGGCATATCAGAGAATTTTAACTGCATATTCCGAACATCTTTCCGAAATCGCTAAAAAAGATCTGGAAAAAATGGGTGTATATGTTGTAGTTAATACAAAAGTTACAAATGTTTCCCAATCCGGTGTTACTCTCGGAGAGAAATTTATCAAAACGAAAAATATTATTTGGGCTGCGGGTAATGAAGCATCACCACTCTTGAAATCTCTAAATGTTGAACTTGATAGAGCAGGCCGTGTTTTGGTTGAAAATGATCTTAGTATTAAAGGATGTCCGAATATTTTTGTTATAGGTGATGCTGCAAATTTAAAAAATAAAAACAGTGAATTACTTCCCGGCATTGCCCCTGTTGCTATTCAGCAGGGGAAGTATGTAGCAAAATTAATCGGAAGCAACAAAGATATTTCCGAACGAAAACCTTTTGAATATTTTGACAAAGGAACTATGGCAACTTTAGGTAAAGCAAAAGCCGTGGCCAAAATTAGAAGATTTGAATTCTCACAATTCGCTGCCTGGTTTCTCTGGTCGTTCGTTCATATATTTTTCTTAATTACATTTCGCAACCGCTTTAGAGTTATGGCCGAATGGATATGGTGTTACTTTACCTCCCGCCGCGGAGTAAGGTTGATTACCCGGAGATCATTGAATTCCGAAAAGGAAAAGGACTGATTAGTCTTTTTAACAAATCATCAGAATATTTCCTAGTTCCCATTTTTTAGAAAGTTAGTTATCAAACTAAAATATTTATCATACTGTTCTATATAAGGATTGTGTCCGCTCTTTTCAAACATTACAAACTTTGCCTGCGGAGCATACTCTTTGAATTTAACTGCGAATCGAGGAACTGAAACCCGGTCAAATCTGCCAGCAATTATCAATGTCGGCATTTTCAAGTTTATTAATAGGGTTCTAAAGTCTAATTTTCCAATATCTCCGCCAATAAGAAAATCTCCGTCGGCACCGACGATTTGATAATAAACTTTAGGATTGAAACTCAATGAATCATGTCTAAATTTATAATAATTTGAAGCGTCATAAAAATATAGAAGTCCACCTGGTACATTATAAACCTTTTGAAGTTCCGGGGAGCTGGAATTAAATCCTTCATTGCGCAGCTTCATTATCTCTTTCCATTTTTCAGGATACTGATTGCGTATTTCATAATTGGAATTATCATCGTTTTCCTGCCACATTTCACCGCTGTAAAAAGTATCGGATAAAATTAATTTATCAACAGAATTAGGATATTTCAACGCATATTCTTGAGCCACCATTCCACCGTATGAATGCCCGATTACACTCCATTTTTTCAATCCAAGTGCTTTACGTAATCCTTCAAGGTCTTTAACATCGCGGTTGAAAGAATATTCATCGGGATTTTCAGCCCTGGAAGATTTGCCTCTGCCGAATGCATCATAATAAATTAGTTCGAAATTCTTTGCCAGGTCATCAAACCATGGTGTAAGGTAAGTATGCGAATCCCCCGGGCCGCCGGGTATTATAACAACAGGCTCCCCATGACCTTTCACCTGGTACCATAATTCAGCCCCATCGACTTTGGCGTAAGAACCGCTGGTATCATTTATCTTTTGTGCAAACAGAGAAGTAGAAATAATAATTAAAAGTATGAAAACACTAAATATTAAATGTATCCCTTTTAAATTTGTATTATAAAAATTTTTATTCATAATAAACCTTTTATTAAAAGCTGTGCAAATTTAAATTATTATTGAATATTAAATCTATTGTGATAGAAAGCTACTTACTAAATCCTAAAAATAAATATTTTTATGTTTCAAACGTGTAATTTAAATTAAATATAATTACAAATTGAGAAAGTTTTTTGAAATCGGGGTAAATCCGGTTCCGGAATAAGCTTTAATCTGCAAAGCTATAATTATGTGGGAAAGATCGTTAAGTCTATTTAGTGTGATTGAAAATGCTTGAAGTTTTGATTTTACTAAACTTGAATTAGTTAAAGAACAAACTTCTTGCCCTAACATGTTTTCAAATTGACATAAAGAATAACTTTGGCAGGACAATAGAATTTGTTAAGTTTGGCACAGCAAATTATAAAAGTATGCTGGTTACTTTCGTTTTTGAATTTATAATTACTGTTTATTTGCTTGCCTGGCCTCATTCGTGGAAATCAAACCGGGTTTAGTATTTATAAAAATTATTATTGAATAAATGTTATAATTATTGGAGATCGAACAGTTTAAATGGCTTATTTTTTCAGATACATAAGTTTGAATTTAAAAATATTTTATAGAAAAACGATAAAATTTCTCAATGAAAAAATAGAATTAAGAACCTTTATTGTTTTATCAAGTTTGATAGTCGGTATCCTCACCGGTGTAGCTTCTGCAATATTAAAAGATTTTGTCCATTTCTTAGAAGTCGAACCTCCTGATTATTTTAAGCAGCATGGTATCGGATTTCTTTTACCAATTTTCCCTATGATTGGAATTATTCTCTCGGTTATTGTTACGGTTTTATTTTTTAACGGGACTCTAAGTAAAGGAATTTCTAATCTTATTTATTTAATTACGAGAAAAGCTTCCAACGTTCCGAAGCAGGATATTTTTTCACATTATATTACAAGCGGATTGGCAGTAGGATTCGGAGGTTCCGCAGGACTGGAGGCACCGATAGTTATTACGGGCGGAGCAATCGGTTCAAATGTTGCCAAAGGTTTTAAATTTAATTATAAGGTAAGAACTCTTTTATTGGCAAGCGGCTCTGCTGCAGGCATATCCGCTATTTTTAACAGCCCGATTGCAGGAGTAATCTTTGCGGTTGAAATTTTATTACCTGAATTTTCTATTTCTTATTTTATTCCTCTTCTTATTGCTTCCGCTTCGGCTACGGTTGTTTCAAGCTTTCTATACGGCGGACAGATTTTTTATCTTGTAACAAAAGGATGGAGCCTTAGTGCTATTCCGTATTATGTGGTGCTTGGGATTTTATGCGGTGTAATTTCATTCTATAATATTAAAGCATCGTTCTTTGTGGAAGACTTTTTTGAAAAGTTAAAATCTAAGTATTCAAAAATTCTTGTCGGCGGAGTTGTATTATGTCTTCTCGTCTTCCTTTTGCCATCACTATACGGCGAAGGATATATTGCAGTAAAATATCTTTTGGCAGGCCAGTATACTAAAATTTTACCTGCACATTTTATCGTGCACTATATGGATCCAGATTTAGCTTTAATTATAATTTCGGCATTAATAGTAATTACAAAAGTTTTTGCAACGGAAATAACCATAAGGTCGGGTGGAAACGGGGGAACAATTGCTCCTGCACTTTTCACTGGCGCATTTACCGGTTTCTTTTTAGCTCATTTGATGAGTTACCTTGGAATTGCAAATGTAAGTCATCCTAATTTTGTTGTAGTTGGAATGGCCGGTATATTAAGCGGGATTTTACATGCACCGTTAACCGGAATATTCCTGGGCGCTGAAATGACGGGGGGTTACAAACTGATAATTCCCTTGATGATTGTTACTGCTTTATCTTATTTCATTTCAAGATATTTTCATCAAGAATCTATTTATACGGCGGCACTTGTTAAGAGCGGAATTAAATTCAGATCCGAAAAAGAAAAGCACTACATCCGGCAGATTAATGTTAGAAATATTATTGAAACCGATTTTATTATTCTGCACCCTCAAATAACATTAAGGGAAATAATGCAGAATATCATTCATTCAAAAAGAAATTTATTTCCAGTCGTTGATAATGATGAAAAACTTTTGGGAGTTATTACTCTGGACAATATCCGTGAGATTATGCTTAATAATGATGTTTACGATGTGATTCTTGCTTATGAAGTGATGACAACGGATTTTCATTCAATAGATATTAATGAAGATATTAATTATGCTCTTGAAGTGTTTGAAGAAAATAATGTTTGGAATTTAGCCGTAACAGAAAACGGTCAGTACCGAGGCTTTATTTCCAAGTCCAATATATTCAATAAATATTTATCATCCTGGGCAACACAGTATTCCGATGAATTCTAAAATATTCCGTAAGCGGTAAAAGAAAAGATAATAAGTTTTATTAAAATTTTACCGCCTTCCTGCTTAATATTAATCCCTTTTACTTTTATCATTTTCTTTATTAGGTTAGATTAAAAATAAATTTTATTTCGAGGTGGACGATGGAAATAAATAAAAAAGATTTTATTTATTCGAATACACCGGAACCTCATAAATCGCGGACAAAGGAAATTTTAAAAAAGCATCCTGAAATTAGAGAACTAATCGGGAGAAATCCTTTTAGTTTTGTAATCCTGCTTTTTGTTGTCGGAATGCAAATTACCATTGCCGTGCTTTTAAAGGATCAAGCATGGTGGCTTGCATTAATTATTGCTTATTTTGCAGGTGCATTTGCGAATCATTGTCTTTTTGTACTTGTCCATGAAGCGGCGCATAATCTTATTTTCAAACATAAAAATATGAATATGCTGGCGGGGATAATTGCCGACCTTCCCAATATCGTTCCGAGTTCGGTTTCCTTTAGAAGCTATCATTTGAAGCATCATTCTTTCCAGGGCAATTATAATCTTGATGCCGACCTTGCAAGCAGGTGGGAAGCCAGGCTTATCGGAAGCGGTTTTTTAGGCAAGATTTTTTGGGAACTCTTTTTCCCGGTTTTTCAAGGACTCCGCCCTCCGCGGCTTAAAGAAATAAAATTTATGAACGGCTGGACTGCTTTTAATATGATTGTTGTGTTTGCGTTCGATGCTGTTGTTATTATTTATTTCGGCTGGGTGCCTTTTCTTTATTTGGTCTTTTCATTCTTCTTCTCAATCGGGTTTCATCCGTTAGGTGCAAGATGGATTCAGGAGCATTATATAATTAATCACCCTCAGGAAACATACAGCTATTACGGCCCTTTGAACACTGTAGCATTGAATGTAGGTTTTCATAATGAGCATCATGATTTTCCATCGATTCCCTGGAATAAATTACCTGAGGTTAAAAAGACTGCACCCGAATGGTACGATTCGCTTGTTTTTCATAAATCATGGTTTAAGCTTTGGCTAAGATTTATTTTTGATTCCAGGATTTCGTTGTTTACAAGAATTATAAGGGAAAATAGGGGCGGGGCAGCAGTTAAGCAAGAAACTTAGAATATATGTTTCAAACAAAAAAAACTAAACACTTAAAAAAAGAATTAAATCTTTTTGACGTATTCGCAATTTCCACTGGCACTACGCTCAGCGGCGGCTTTTTCCTTTTGCCCGGATTAGCTGCTGTTGATGCCGGTCCTGCACTGGTGCTTTCGTATTTACTGGCGGCAATACCTTTGATTCCCGCAATGTTCAGCATTGCCGAGCTGGCAACCGCTATGCCCAGGGCAGGCGGAGTATACTTTTTCCTCGACCGTACACTTGGACCGCTTATGGGAACCATAGGCGGGCTCGGTACATGGCTGGCGCTTATCTTAAAAGTTGCTTTTGCTCTCATCGGAATGGGCGCATATCTATCTCTTTTCTTTTCGGAAATTTCGATTGTACCGATTGCGGTTTCCGTTGCAGTTCTTCTCGGCATTCTGAATTTATTCAGTGTAAAAGGAACGGGTAAGTTTCAAATTATACTTGTGGTAATTTTATTGACGGTTCTTTTTGCGTTTATCGGCGAAGGCGTTACTAAAATTAATATAAATAATTTTAAGGGATTCTTTAATCCCGGGTTCGCAAAAATATTTTCTACTACCGGGCTGGTTTATATAAGTTATATCGGGATAACAAAAGTCGCAAGCCTTTCCGAAGAAATTAAAAATCCCGAAAGGAATCTTCCGCTGGGAATTTTCTTATCGATAGGCGTAACTTTTTTAATTTACACTTTGGGCACATTCGTTATGGTCGGCATTGTTCCGATGAATATATTTAAGGGAGATTTAACGCCGGTGGCCTCTGCTGCAAAAGGGATGTTCGGAGGAACGGGAGTTGTTATTTTAACTATTGCAGCGCTTGTTGCCTTTATTTCCGTATCAAATGCCGGGACAATGAGTGCATCGCGCTATCCTTTTGCGATGAGCAGGGATTATTTAATGCCGCATTTTTTCCAGAGATTAAGTAAAAAGGGTATTCCTTACATTTCTATTATAACCACTGTTTGTACTATCATTTTAATTCTTGTCTTTCTTGATCCTATGAAAATTGCAAAGCTTGCAAGTGCATTTCAACTGCTGATGTTCGCGTTGGTTTGTCTCGGAGTTATTGTTATGCGGGAAAGCAAACTGGCTTCGTACGATCCGGGTTACCATTCCCCGCTTTACCCGTGGATGCAGGTTGTAGGTTTAATAGCTCCGCTTTTTTTAATAATTGAAATGGGAATTCTTCCGATTGGTTTTTCATCAGGACTTATTTTGGCCGGCGTTTTATGGTATGGTTTATATGCTAAAGATAAAGTAAAACGTTCAGGCGCTATTTACCATGTATTTGAAAGATTGGGAAGATCAAGATATCACGGTCTGGATACGGAACTTCGCGGAATATTAAAAGAAAAAGGATTGCGTGAGGAAGATCCTTACGATGAAATTGTTACTAGAAGCCTGGTAATTGATATGGAAGAAGCAGCAGAGTTTGAAGATATTGCAGAGAAAGCTTCTGTCTGGTTATCCAGCCTAGTCCCGTTTTCTCCCGATGAAATTAAAGCTCAATTTATGGAGGGAACAAGAATAGGAATGACGCCTGTAACTCACGGAATAGCGCTGCCGCATTTAAGAATACAAGGACTCGAACAGCCGGAAATGGTTTTGGTCAGATCAAAAGGCGGGGTACACATTACCGTAAACGGACCGCTTACAAATCATCTTGATGAAGAGCATACGGTTCATGCATTGTTCTTTCTCGTCAGCCCTGAAGAAAATCCCACGCAGCATCTCCGCATACTTGCGCAAATTGCCGGCAGGGTAGATGATGAAAGCTTTGCGGATGAATGGAAGATTGCACGCAATGAACAGGAACTAAAAGAATCGCTTCTTCATGACGACAGATCGCTTTCGTTAATTGTGGAAAGCGATAAAAAAACAAGTACAATGATCGGCAAAGCATTAAAAGAAATAAATTTTCCTGAAGGCTGTCTTGTAGCATTAATGCACCGCAGCGGGCAGACTATAATTCCAAAAGGAAATAGTATTTTTGAAGAAGGGGACAGGCTGACAATTATCGGCGACCCGAAAGGTTTGAAAGAAATTATTAACCGGTTCGGTGAATACGGAAATTAGGTTAAAAAATTTTATTCAGAATAAATTCTACCGATAATTATTTAACTATGGCTTTTAACATAGCGGGTTGTGTTAGGCAATTTCTATATTACAATGTAAGTTCATCTTTCCATATAACTAGTTTAAAACAATTATATCTACGCAATTAAATAAGTTTTTGTTCCTGTAAATGAACCGAACTGTCTTGGATAAAAGTATACGTCGCTCCTTAGAGCCAATTGAGACTACCGGATCTTACAAGCGCATAAAAAAGCCCACCGATCGAGTTTTCATCGAAGGCGGGCTGTTGGTTAGAACGGCTTGATAAATATCTCTTTTACTTCAACAAAATTAATTTTTTTGTTTGAGTAAAATTTCCGGCGGTCATTCGATAATAATAAATACCGCTTGCGAGGTGGTCTGCATCTAGGCCCACCGAATAGCTTCCCCCCGGTTTATTTTCATCAACAATAGTTTTGATTTCCTTACCTAGTATATTGAATAAGGTTATTTTTACATGGCTGTAAACGGGAACCTGGTAATTTATCGTAGTCGAAGGATTAAATGGGTTTGGATAATTCTGAGATAAAGTAAAATTAAGTGAAGAATTTTTCGACTCTTCAACAAATTCTGTTTTGACAGGTTCGGCATAAGCTCTTATTGAAAGATTCACTAAATAGTCGGTACCGGCTCCTAATGGCAGCCAACTTTTACCTTCTAAGCTTATCCAATATTTACCCGTTTGAATGAAAGGATCACAATAATCTTTTATTGATAATTCACAAGGCACGGGAAGCAGCAAAGTATCCGGGTATTCATATTTTACTTCAACATAAAAATCATCTCCCGAGGATAAATAAATAGGCGCAGGTATATCCAACATAAAATATCCGGCATATTCACGGTAATTATTCAGCGATTCTCCTAACAAACCGATAAGATTTGTACCGTCAAATTTATCATAAATCCTTATCGAAACTTTTGAATCACCCTCCTTTGTCCACGTCATAATTTTTGTAATGGGTAAATTACTTACGGTTTCAAATTTTGCCAGTCCGTACGCATAAGTTTTATTTTTATATCCCAGACATGATATACCGCCCAACTGATCATTCATGTATAAATAAGAATCTTCATTATAATCAACTATATCGGGCCATATATAGTTCTCACCGTGCAAGGCTAAGCTGTCGGAATATGAAAGATAAAAATAGCCGCTGTCTCCCCAACTCTTTCCCCAGCTGTTTCTCGCAATCCATGCGCCCGGTCCTAAAGCAGCAGTTTTCATAGTATCGTTCCATCCCACCAGCACAACGCCGTGATTTACTTTTTTGCTGCTGCTATCGCAATAATACGTGTAATTCCCGGCATCATAATACTCGTTGCCGAAATATAAGGTTGTAGCAACGGCACCGGTATTGTAGATAATATGTTTAATCATATTGCGCAAAGTATCTGTCTGGTCTATTATTTTTGAAACCGCATGTATAGATTTTGCATTACCTGCGCTTCCTGCTGATTCGAAAGTTACTGCAACACTATGGGCGAAATTATAAAGTTGCACCAAATCTTCTTCAGAAACGGGCCCAATATATGAGGACAAATAAGAATCTGTCTGTTGATAATTCCCTCCCTGGGTATAAAAATTTGAGGTTTGGTAGTTATACATATGGCTCTCGGAAAAATCAGAATCTCCTAGTCCTAATTGTTTTGCTTGCGACTCAAGAGCACCATCCACGGAATAAGCCCAGCATAGTGGTGATTGTTTCTGATTTTTCACTGGCGTCATCCAACCTTTCTTTCGCATATCATATTCCGAAGGCAAACTGTCATCATAACGATATGTCTTTGGTATTCCAGAACGGGGCAGAACAGGGACCGGTATGTAACCGGATGATTTTCTTTTTGCAAGAGAGGTTTTTTGATATTTTACAAAAGCCGGGTTTAAAGGTGCGTAATTTATTGATGATTGAGCGAATACTTGCCCTAAAAATACAAGAATAAAGATAATAACCGTAAAACTGATTTTAAAAAACATGGAGCCCTCCTTTTTTACTTCCCAAATACAAGTATTGGTTGTTGGCAAAGAATATTCTACATGTTCCCAAATATTTTAATTGTGTATTTCCTATAAAAACAACGAATAAAATTACTCTTAGCAAGCTTATATTTTACTTAATTTATAAAGTGGATAAATAAAATAATATATAAAGCTTAAGAGCTATGCTTTATTGATTTAAATAAATTGGAAAATAAGTCTTATAGGTGCATTCGTCTAAGACGGTTCAGTATCTATATTCCAATTCATATAAAATAGTGTTATTTAGGATATTTAAAGATATTTCCTAAAAATCTATCCTAATTGACAAATAGTTATATCAATTTAAGTCTGTTTTCATGTATGTCTGAGTGTGGTTACAATCTCCCAACATTTTTATAGAGTCCCCGTATTTGAATAATGAAACTTAAAAATATTTTTAGTTAAAGTCATTATAAATTTTGTATTAGCTATTCTAATATTATTATGCTTATTATATCTTTACATTATAAAGATTTCAGATAATTTGTTTTAATTCATTATGGAAAACCTTGTCTTTACTTTTGGAATTGTTGCTCCCGTCTTTTTAATTGTTGCAGTCGGATATCTGCTGAAAGTAATCGGTTTAATGAATGACAACTTCATAAACATTTCTTCAAAGATAGTTTTTTCTATTGCACTTCCTGCATTAATTTTTCTTGAATTGTATAACCTCGATTTTAGTAAAGTCTTTGAGATTGGCCAGATAGGTTATATTTATTTAGGGACGCTTTTTGCATTTTTCGTAACCTGGTTTGTTTCTCCGCTTTTTATTCATGACGGAAAGGATAGGGGCGTATTTATTCAAGGCAGCTTTAGAAGTAATTATGCAATTGTCGGTCTTGCAATCTTATCCGGTTTAGTAGGGAAATTGGGCTTTGGAAAAGCTTCACTTTTTCTGGTCTTTATGATTCCGCTATATAATACTTTAGCTGTTATTGCATTAACTGTGCCGCTAAGGAAAGAGAAACGACTAAATTTAAATTCAACCTTGCAGGAGATAATAAAGAATCCCTTGATACTTGCTGTTCTTATTTCTCTGCCATTCGCTTTTTTTAAAATTCCAATTCATCCTGTATTTTTAGAAACCGGAAGATATATAGCAGATATCGCTCTTCCGTTAGCATTAATTAATATCGGTGCAACATTGAATTTTAAAGATATTAAAAAAGCTTCCTTACTGGCTTTCTATTCTACTTTACTTAAAATAATTATTTTCCCGGCGCTGGTAACTTACGGAGCAGTTTTACTTGGATATAAGGGGGATGACCTGGCGATTATTTTTGTTTTGTTCGCATGCCCCACTGCAGTTGTCAGTTATATTATGGCTGAAGCGATGGGCTCCAACGGAAAGCTTGCGGGAAATATTGTTTTAGCTACCACTCTCGGTTCAGTGGTTACAATTACATTGGGATTGTTCATACTAAAAACTGCAGGGTTGATTTAATAGGGAAATCGTTTGACACATTTTCTTAATCCGAATCTTAATCTTGATCTCACTCTTAAACTGGTTGTAATTAGAGATTAAGATTATAATTAAGAGCAAGAACTGTACTAATAAGTTATTATGCAATATAAATTAGTAGATATAATTAAATTTCACTATTCCTCATTTTTTATTAGATTTCTCTTAAATAAAAATTAGGTCTAAAGAAATGAAATTAGCATTTGCTTTAATTCTAATTTCTTTATCCTTTTCATCGATTTTTCCGCAGAATAAATCGGATAAGAACAAGCTGTTGAAAGGCTTCAGGGGAGTTGATTGGGGAGCTACCAAACACAAAGTTAAATCAGTTGTAAAAGATTACTATTTGCAGTCCTTTTCAGGCTTCGGAATTGAAGCTTTGAGCTATAAGGGAAGAATAGCCGGAATTGAAGCAAGGATAGATTATAACTTCAAGGATAATAAACTTGTGGACGGATTATATTCAATAAATCCGAATTCATCATTCCATAAAGATTTTAAAGTGCTGAGAAATTTTTTAATTGAACAGTATGGTGAGCCCGATACGAAAGCAGGACCTGATATCGATTCCTCTTCGGTCTGGATAAAAGAAAATAATTACGGCCGTTTTCGCGGCCCGGAATTATACTGGTCTTTTAAAAACGGATTTATAGGCCTGCATGCATCCAAATTTAAAGATGATATTACTATTACGGTAATTTATGTTGAAGGGAAAACTGTGGAAGAATTTTATAAGGAAAGCCTGATACAATTGGAATAATTTTTTTATTTCGATTATCCTTCATCGGTGTTATCTTTAAACTATTGATTCTTAACTTAATCAAGGAATATGGAAAAAAGGAATTTTGGCAAAAGCGGTCTGTCGGTTTCGGTGCTTGGCTTCGGTGCAGGTCATATCGGAAGTAAAAAAATAACGGAAAATGAGGTTTCCGTACTTCTTAATTCGGTGCTTGATTTGGGAATAAATTTAATTGACACGGCAAGGGGATACGGCTTATCCGAAGAACGAATCGGGAAATATATTTCACATAGAAGAAATGAATATATTCTATCGACAAAAGTCGGTTATAGGATCCCTGGTTTTAAGGATTGGACTTACGACTGTATTATAGTAGGGATTGACGAGGCCCTCCGAATTATGAAAACAGATTACATTGATATAGTTCATCTTCATTCATGTACTCTGGACACGTTAAAAAATAGTGAAGTAATTGACGCTTTGAATAAAACTGTTGAAGACGGTAAGGTTCGTGTTGCTGCATATTCGGGAGAAAATGAAGAATTGAAATTCGCAGTTGATTCCGGATTTTTTGGAAGCATACAGACTTCATTAAATATAACCGATCAGAGAAATATTGATACTATCCTTCCTTTGGCGAAGGAAAAGGGAATCGGAGTTATTGCAAAACGTCCTCTTGCAAATACTCCCTGGATTTATGATGAAAAGCCGTTCGGAGAATACTGTGAAGAATATTGGGTTAGATGGAAAGAAATGAACCTTGACTTAGGGATGGACTGGAATGAGGCTGCTATTAGGTTTGCGGCCTATACTTTTGGAGTCGATACAATAATAGCAGGTACCTCCAATATCGATCATTTAAAAAGCAACCTGGAAGTTTTGAATAAAGGCCCTCTGCCGGATGAAATTTATAATGAAATTAGAAATGCTTTTAGAAAAAACGATACGGGATGGATCGGACAGATATAAATAAAGTTATTTGCACACTAAATTACGGTTGAATTATTTATGGATAATTTACAGACTTTAAAAGATAAAACTCGATCTGCAATATTGCTTATTCATTGTCCCGATAGAAAAGGATTAGTAGCGTCGGTTACGGATTTTATAGGGAAAAATAACGGTAATATAATTTACCTGGATCAGCATGTTGATATGGAGAAAAAAGTTTTTTTTATGAGGATTGAATGGGAAGTAGACACCTTTGCAATTGAGGATAAATTAATCGGTGGTGAGTTTGATAAAAATATAGGCAGGAAATTCGAGATGACATGGAAATTGTTTTTCTCGGATGAAAAACAAAAGATGGCTGTTTTCGTCTCCGAGTATTCACACTGTTTGTACGATATAATTTCCAGGTGTTACTCCGGCGAATGGAATGTTGAAATTCCTTTAATCATCAGCAACCACGAAAAGCTAAGACCCGTTGCTGAAAAATTCGGAGTAGATTTTAAAGTGTTTCCGGTAAACAAAGCTACCAGAACAGAACATGAAAAAATTGAATTGGAATTGATGAAGGAGAAAAAAATCGATTTTATAGTTCTTGCAAGATATATGCAAATATTAAGCAGCGAATTTGTTTCTAGTTATAAAAACAAAATCATAAATATACATCATTCCTTCCTTCCGGCGTTCCCCGGCTCAAAGCCTTATCATTCGGCTTATGAGAGGGGAGTAAAAATTATCGGCTCGACAAGTCATTATGTTACTGCGGAACTTGATGCAGGTCCTATTGTTGAACAGGACGTGGTTAGAGTCAGTCATGTCGATTCAATTCATGATTTAATAAGAAAAGGACGTGATCTTGAAAAAGTAGTATTATCGAGAGCAGTATGGCTTCATATCCAGAGAAAGATCCTTGTCTACGATAATCGAACTGTTATTTTTACTTAAAAATTATTGTCCTTTTACGACTGCTTTAACATTAATTTTTCCTGCGACCTTAAAATAAAGCGCTGCATCAACTTTAGATTTTAATTTAAAATCTTTGTTAATTTTTATAAACATAACATGGTAGCCGCCGGGCTTAAAAGTTAATGTAGAATGAGGTTTAATTACAATATATTTTACTTCGCGCATTCCCATTAAGCCGTTTTTCTTAAATGTCTCATGAATCTGTACAAGTTCCGCCGTTGTAGAAGCTGCTTTGTATAGTGTATCGGGTTTATCCGAATTATTAACAATCTTAAAATACATTGCACTGTTCATACCTTTATCTGCTGGTCTTATCCAGACGTTTTCCACATTTAGTTTCGGAGTGTTAAAGTTCAATAAAGTAAGCAAAGAAAGAATTAGTATCATTTTAATTAATCTCCTAAAATTTTAATATCTTTAACAATTTCAGCAACATTAGCCTTGCTTCCGCGGTATTCGTTTCTTATCCTGCCGTTTTGATCTAGCAGAGTAATTCTATCCGTATGTGTAAAAAAGTAAACCGGCTGGCCGCTTTTTGTAAAAGTAGTGTCGCTTGGGATGGCGAATACATTCATATGATGAATTAACGTATCAACTGCAGATTTTTTGCCAGTTAAAAATTCAAAATTACCGTAATTAATGTTCCGGATATCTCCGTATTTTTTTAATATAGAAGGGGTATCGCGCGTAGGATCGAAGCTTAACTCAACAAATTGGACATTCTTTATGTTGTCTTTTTTAACTTGTTCCTGAATCATCTGCATATTATGTGTAGTTAACGGACAAATATCCGGGCAGTTTGTATAAATAAAACTCATTACGACGATTTTGCCTTTAAAAGCATCCGGGAAAACTACCTTGCTGCTGTCCTGATTAATCAATGAATATGACTGGTCTCCGATACTTTTATCCTCAGGCAGCTTGCTTTCGCAGCCGCTAATTAAAAAGAGAGAAAAAAATATTACGGGTAAAAAAAATAGAGCGCTTCTGTTTTTGAATAAGCTTAACATGAATTTTTTCCTATGAGAAATTTATTAGAAGTAAACAGGGATTTATAATTTTAGTATACATATTTGAAATCCGTATTTAAGTTTAACTATTTCTGTATCAATATTGAAGTGATAAAAATCCGTTGTGAACGCTGACACCTGAGTTAAGACACCCAATGTTTTTTAAACATTTGGTATTTCCTTAATCCGAATTAATTTAGTTTTTATTTGCTAAATTTATTAGGCTTAGGAATCGCATTATGCGAATTGAAATAATACTTAAAACAATTGGCATACTAATAAAAATAAAAGTGATAATTATAACATATTTTAAAAAGTAAATCCTTGCCTCGTTTTTAAATAAGTGAAAATAATTTTATTAAAGCGCATTTAATTTTTAGGATACAAAATAGAGATAATATTATGAAACGGTACAAAATAATTTTTGTCTTGCCATTCCTTATGTTGTTTGCTTCATGTTCAAACAATACCAAAATAGCTTGCGTTGGAGACAGTATAACCGAAGGATACGGTTTGGCATGTCAAAGTAAAACATCATACCCTGTTGTACTTGATAGTCTTTTAGGACCCGGTTATTCGGTTTTAAACTTGGGACGAAGCGCTACTACTCTAAGAAAGAAAGGTGACTTCCCATATTGGACATGTAAAGAATTTTACGATGTGTTTGTTTATCAGCCTGATATAATTATTATTCAGCTTGGTACCAACGATACCAAAACTCAAAACTGGGATTCAGCTAGTTTTGCCAATGATTACCAGGCTTTAATAGACACTTTTAAAACAATTCCGACTAATCCGAAGATTTATGTTTGCCTCCCGGTACCGGTATTCAAATCCAAATGGACAATTAATGATTCAACATTAACCAAGTGGGAAATCCCCATCATTAAAAAATTAGCCGAAAAAAATAATCTTTCGGTAATGGATCTGCACAGCCAGATGAGCGGCGATGGAAAATATTTCTTTGACGGAATTCATCCGAATGAAGAAGGCGCAAAAATAATGGCTGAAGTTATTGCTCGCGATTTAAAAAAATAGAATTTAAAACAGGTTTACATGTTTAGATGATTTTATTGCCGGCTAAAAAATTAATCGCGTCGTCAACTGATTTATGAGTTCCTGTTAATACAAGAGTATCTTTGGATTGGATCTTTTCATCACCGCCGGGATTATTAATTGTTTGGTTTTCTCTTACAATAGCTATTATTGTTGTGCCGGTTAGTGCGCGAAGATTTATATCGCGCATAGTCTTGCCGATAAGGCTGCTGTCTTCCGATACATAGAATATTTCGGTTAATCCGGCAGCCAAAATTTTATCCAGATTTAAGGAAGGAGCACCGGAAGCGCTTTCGCTTCTCATCATTCCATATGATTCTCCTCTTAATAGAGCTGCATGTTCATTTATTACATTTCGCGGAATATGATATTTTTCAAGCACTTTAATAAATATTCTAAGAGAAGTTTCAAATTCTTCCGGAATAACTTCATCCGCACCCAATGCAATTAAATCGTTAATTTCCGAAGTAAATCTGGTTCTTATTACCGTATGAATTTTGGGATTAAGTCTTTTCGCAAGCTGAAGTCCCCGTTTCGAAGCCGAGGGATCTGAAATTGCAAAAACAATTATTGAGGCATTTTCAATTCCTGCTGTTTGTAAAATGCCCTCCCTGGTTACGTCCCCGAAAATTAATTTTTTACCCTTTAGCTTTTCCGCTTTTACTGTTTCCGGATTCATTTCTATAATAACAAAATCGATCCCGGTTTCTTTTAAAACTCTTGCAAGATTTTGTCCGTTCAACCCGTAACCTACAATTATTACATGATTTTTTAATTCTTCTTTTTCACTGCCGGCAGCTTTAATAACATCGTTAACCTTATACCCGATTGCAGGAGCAAGCTTCAGCAGTAACGGGGTAGCAAGCATTGTAAAAATAGACGCTGCAAGAAATGCATTGTAAAAATCGTTTCCTATTAAATTATATTTTAATCCTGACTGGGAAAGGACAAAAGAAAATTCTCCTATTTGCGAAATTCCAAAACCGGTTATTATTGCCGTACGAAAAGGATACCTAATAATCTTTACTAGAAGAGTTGCTATTGATGTTTTTAATATTATTATCGCAAATGTAACGGAAACAAGAAGCAGAATATTGTTAAGCACAAATTGAATATTTAAAAGTAATCCGATTGAAACAAAAAATATACTGTTGAATGCATCTTTCAGAGGAATAATTTCTGAAGTAATCTGATGGCTGAAGTCCGACTCCGAAAGAATAAGTCCGGCAATAAAAGCACCTATTGCAAACGACAAGCCGATAGAGTGGGTGAGATATGCCGTACCTAATAACAAAAACATAACGCCAATTGTAAATGCTTCTCTTATTCTTAACCTGGCTAATTGAAATAATATTTTAGGCATAAATACTTTTGCTGCCAGCACTATTATTGCAATTAAGCCGAGAGCATATATTAGTTGAATAAATATTTGCGCGGCAGACAAATTATTTCCTCCGCTGAGGACGGGCAATAAAATCAGCATCGGAACGATTGCAAGATCCTGAAGTATGAGGATAACAAGCGAGATCCTTCCATGCGGCGCATCTATTTCATTTTTATCCGAAAGCAATTTGAGCACTATCGCAGTACTCGATAAACTTACAAGCATTCCATAAAAAATTGAGTTTGACAGCGGAACTTTCAGGAAATAAAAAATAAGGGAAGTTATAAGAATAGTTAAAATTATCTGAGAGCATCCGATTAAGAATAATATTTTTTTCATTCTTAATAATTTTCCTAAGGATACTTCCAATCCTATCGTAAATAGCAGCAAAATAACTCCAATCTCAGCCATAGCTTCAATATTTTGAAGATTGGAGATCAGTTTAAAACCATAAGGACCAATTATCATCCCGGTTACTAAGAAACCGAGAATACTCGGAATGTTAATTTTTTTAAACAGGAATATTATCGGAATAGAAACCAAAAGAATTATTACTATTTCTTTTATGATAACGTACTGCTGCATTTTTAAGCTTAAATTATTTATATAAAAGAAGTGTCTGTATGAAACTAAAGATAAATATAATTATTTGTCAAATTAATAAAAGAAAATATTTATTTGTGTCAGGAACTAGGATTGATATTATAAATAACAAATTAATATAAGCAATGGGGAAATAAACTGATTTTTAAAAAGCAATTACTGAGCCAAATTCTTATCTATAAAGTTTTCAATTTTATCAAATGCTTTATTCGGATTGCCGAATAATTCTTCATTTCTAATTCGTATGAATCTTATTCAGATTTGTTCTATATACTGCTGCCTTATTGTACCATGTACTTTTTATTCAGTTAAATCGTGAATATAACCGTCGATTTCAACAGCAAGTTTAAGTTTAGGAAAGGAGAACGAGGGAGGTCGTCTAGACCCAGCCTCTAAGTTTACATGCTTCTGCAACTCTTGCAACACCAACTACCATTGCTGCCAATCTCGGATGAACATTTTTTTCTTTAACCGCTTCATGAACGCGATGATAAGCATTTGTTAATTTCTTATCCAATCTTTCATTAACCGTATTTTCATCCCAGAAGAAAGAGTATTTATCCTGTACCATTTCGAAATATGAAACTGTTACACCGCCGGCACTTGCCAGGATATCGGGTATAACATGCACTCCATTCTTACTTAAAATTAAATCTGCTTCGGGAGTCGTAGGTCCGTTAGCCAGTTCGCAGACAATTTTTGCTCTTATATTTTTTGCATTTGTTTCCGAGATAGCATTTTCTAATGCGGCAGGATAAAGTACATCAACTTTTAATTCAAGCAGTTCTTCATGCGGGATTTGTTTAGCTCCGGGAAATCCTAGTACGGTTCCGGTTTTTAATTTATGAGTTACTAATTCTTTTGAATCAAAACCATCAGCGTTAAAAATTGAACCTCTTGAGTCGCTTACGGCGATTAATTTACCTCCGCCTAAAATTTCATGATGTAGTAAAGCTGCCCTCTGCCCTGCATTACCGAATCCTTGAATAGCGAACTTCCCGGTTGGATCGACATTTAAAATTTTGCAAGCTTCCCGCACTGTTATTACACCGCCGCGGGCTGTCGCATCCCTTCTTCCTTCTGTTCCTCCAACTTGCGTAGGCTTATCGGTTAAAACACCAGGCTGGTGATTATTAACGATTGTTTCATACTCGTCCATCATCCACGCCATTGTCTGCGGATTTGTATATACATCCGGAGCCGGTATATCTTTATCAATTCCTATGTAAGGCGCAACTGCTCTAATATATTCTCTTGAAAGATTTTCAAGTTCACGAGTTGACATTGATTTCGGATCACAGCAGACACCGCCTTTACCTCCGCCCAACGGAAGATCGACCACTGCTGTTTTCCATGTCATCCAGCAGGCAAGCGCTCTGATTGTATCTACTGTTTCATCGGGATGAAATCTTATTCCTCCTTTTGCAGGTCCTCTTGCATAATTATATTGGATCCGGTAGCCTTTAAATATTTTGACTTTACCATTATCCATTTTTACATGAAGAGAAAAGTTTAGCTCTTTCTGGGGTTCAATTAAAAGCTGAACGGTTGCTTCATCCAGATTTAAAATTTTAGCAGCTTCTAGAATTTGCTGTTGTGCTACTTTAAAAGAATTATATGATTCCATATTTATTTCCCTTCACTATTTTTTTTCTCTTCTTGTCCTTTTGGATTCTCAGATTCGGATTCAAATACATCCAATATGATACGATACCAGCAGTTTTTACAAGTTAGTGTTCGATCAACACTTAGCAGAACTTGCTGCCATGGGCTAAGTTTGTGTCCGCAATGCGGGCATGAACTCAAAGTATTTTGTTTTTGTTCGGGACTTTCATCAGGCATTTTTCTCACCCTTTATTCTTAAGTATTATTTTATCCCCGGTTTGAACTATTAAAAAAATGAAATATTTATCCTTTGGATTAATGTGTTTTATTTAATCCGGTTTTAAAATTACACCTTTGTTTTTATGTCCGTTCATTTTAATTGTAATCGGCTTATCGAATCTTAAGTGCTTCGTAAATTGTTGTACTTCCAGAGGTTCTTGAGTTAAAAGCCAATCCCAATCAATATATCCGTCGTGTGAATTTACCGTAAAGTATCCGATCATAAATGAAGTTATATTTTGAAAAAAATGCGAGCCCTGTGACGGTGTTACCGACATTTCTTTAAAGCTCGTTTCGATAATTGCTTTAGCTCCCGATATTTGTTCCCAATTAACCGGAATGCCAAGCCACGGATCGAGAGAACCCCATCTTCCGACTCCAATTAAAAGATAAGGACGTCTTTCCTTAATCAACTGATTGTTAAAGTAGCTTACTTCCTTGGCGACTTCCCGGCTTTTAGATCTATCAAATAAATGATAATCTACCAATACAATATCATAGATATCTTTCATTGCACCGTTGCCTAAGACCTGATTACTCTGGCAAATTAATTTTTTCGAATCAAATTCTTCAATATTTAATTCATCCAGTTCGCGATGTATTACCAGAGGCCGCATTTGAAGCAGACCGAATTCAGTATGTTTATCTTTATCCTCTGAGATATTGACTGCAAACTCAATTTCTACAGGCGTTCCCATTCCCCATGTACCCATATCCAAAAGCAGATCTAAAATTTCCGGCAGCGGAAATATTTTGTGTCTTAGAATAGGTCCGAATGTTACGACTCTTAAACCCTGGCGCGATAGACCGTCGGAAATAGAATCATTATCTTTTGAATAAGTTGCGCCTACATATTTCAAAGTATCATCGTTCTCTGCAACATCCAGCGGATATAATTGCAGCATCATATCATGTGTTACAAAACCGTAATCATAATTAGCGTCCAACTGTAATGCAAAAAATTCATGCTGGCTGGTATTAAGTGTTTCTTTAATAGAATAAAACTGTACCAAATCAGTTGGATATTTGGGGCAAAACCTTACGGTATTTCCTCCGTCAACAACCATTTTGCCCAAGCCGATAGCAACAGAAGCAATTCCGTCATTAGATTTCTGCGGCGGAAGAGGATAAAAATTGTATGATTTTGCTACTCCCGAAACATCGGGATAATATCTGTTTTCATGTTTTCTTCCGATCATTTTTTGAATGATAACAGCCATCTTTTCTTCTTCGAGCCGGTACGAAGTTATCTTGATATAATCTTTTGTACTCTGATAAAATGTGGAAGCATAAACTCTTTTAATTGTGTTTAAAAGATTATTTAATCTTATCAACGGATTCGATTGATTGTTCGGCAGCATGTAAGTTTTATATACACCGGCAAAAGGATGGTACTGTGAGTCTTCAAGCAGGCTTGAAGAACGAACGGCAAGAGGAGAATGAATTATATCCAGAAACGCTACCAGCTCGCCAAGGATCTCTTCGGGAAATTTTTCCGCTTCAATAAACTTTCGGGTAATTTCTTCATCATCATCGCTGTTCAGTGCAAACTCTCTCAAATTATTTTCATCAACAAATTGATCAAACACTTCCGTACCGACTACAACTGCCGGCGGGACGTATATCTGTACATTGTTAAATTGATCTCTTACATTGTAATTATTTATCAAAGTATTTACAAAGCCAAGGCCTCTTGCTTTGCCGCCAAGCGATCCGCCGCCGATTCTTGCAAAGCTGCTTTCTGCATCAAATGTTTCTTTTTTAAAATCAGTTATCAATCCACGCTGTCTAATATTTCTATAACTATGAAGCGAGGCAATCAAATCTTTTCGTAAATCATTAACCGAATGATAATCCGATACTTTTCTAGGTCGTAATTGATGTGCTAGCCAAAACTCTGTTCTTGCTTTAAGCCAATTGGAGAAATGATTTCTCTCCGCATGATATTTTATACTATCCACAGGAACGATTTTTATTTGATCTTCCAAACTTTTTAAATCGTAGGCCCTGCCGACTTCCATGCCGCTGTGAGTCCTGAAGATAAAGTCGCCGAAGCTGAAATACTGATACATAAATCGTCGCAGATCATTTAATAATAACTGGGAATCTTTTAATATAAACGAGGCACCTACTTCTCCGGCATCCGAAGAATTTTCTTCCATGTTTGAAAGAAGCAAAATAGGAATATCATAGTGTTCCTGTTTAACATTCTTCGCAAAAATTATCCCTGCTTTAGGATCATGTTCACCTTCTCTCGGAAAATCTATGTCGGATATAATGCCTAGTAAAAATTCTTTATATTTTTCATAATATTTCCAAGCTTCTTCGTAATTTGAACATAAGAGTATTTTAGGCCTGGCTCTCATTCTTAAAAATTTATGAGTAAGATTAATTCCCTCGGAGATTAATCTCTGTGACTGTTTCAGCATTTCGGTGTAAATTAAGGGAAGGAATGAAGAATAGTATCTTACATTATCTTCAATGACAATAATCGTCTGTACCCCTACTAAGCGAGTGTCATTTTCGACATTCATCCGGTCTTCTAAAAATTTGATGATTGCAATAATGATTCTGAAATCTCCCTGCCATACAAAAATTTTATCGAACACGTCGGCATTTTTGTTAAGCAGGATTTGATTTAATTCTTTGTTATCGTGTGCTAAAAGAACAATCGGGATATCCAGACCGGATTCTCTGACAAGTTTTGCAAAGCTGATTGCATGCATATCCTCTATATGAAGAGTAGTTATAATTAAATCGAAACGATGCTCTTCTTTTGCAAGAGTAATTGCATCCTTCCCGCTGGAAACTCTGGTCAGTTCGGGAGAATGGCTTAAGTTTAATCCCTGGTATTCGTTTCGAATAAGTTCGTAAAGTCTGCCGTCCTCTTCAAAAAGATAAAGGTCGTAAAGACTTGAAACAAGGAGAATATCCCGGATTCTCAGCCGCATTAGATTTTGAAAACCCTGGAATCTTGTCCCATATCCATGTTCGACCCATAAGGCATCGAAAGTATCGCGTACAATATCAAAATTACTTTTCATCGGAAATAATAATTACTTAAATATGTAAACTATAAATATTGAGATAACAGTAAAGACAATTCGTATCGGAAAAGTATAATTGAGGCTGTCTCAAAAGTGTCATTTGGGAATTGACCCGGAATCTAAAATAACAATATTGTATAAAAAAGAGATCCTGAATCTTCCAAAGGAATGGAGACTGTTTAAATACATCTGAATTGTCATTTCGAACGAGTCTTCGAGTGAGAAATCTCATTAAAATTAAATATTTCTCCCTTCGGTCGAAATGACAGAACCACTTTTTACAAAGTCTCAATGCCTTTGGCAAAGTTCAGAATGACAAATTAACAGTTTTGAGCCAGCCTCCTGAAATTATTTAAATAAGTTAAACAACACCTTGGTCAATCATTGCATCGGCAACCTTAAGGAATCCGCCGATATTGGCACCGTTAACATAATTGCCAGGGGTCCCGAATCTTTCGGCAGTTTGGACACATGTAGTATGAATTTCTTTCATTATTATTCTTAACCGTTCATCCACTTCATTTCTTGTCCAAGGCAGACGCATGCTGTTTTGCGCCATTTCCAAACCTGAAACTGCGACACCTCCGGCATTTGCAGCTTTACCGGGTCCGTAAAGAATTTTCTTATCCAAGAAAAGCTTAACACCTTCAATAGTTGTCGGCATATTTGCGCCCTCGCTTACAACATAAACACCGTTTTTAATCAGGTTCTGAGCGTCTTTTTCATTGATCTCGTTTTGAGTAGCGCTTGGGAAAGCACAGTCGGCTTTATGATTCCATAATGGATTAGAATCCAGTTTAGAATCAACAGAAGTATAAACCGCATTTTTAAATTTATCGGTGTATTCTTTAATTCTTCCGCGGCGGACATTTTTTAGGTCCATTACAAAGGATAATTTCTCGGCATTAACACCTTCTTCATCATAAATGTATCCGTTTGAATCCGAAAGCGTAACTACTTTTCCTCCGAGCTGATTGATTTTTTCAACCGTATACTGAGCAACATTTCCGCTTCCCGACACAAGACATTTTTTCCCCTCAAGAGTTTGATTTTTTGTTGAAAGCATTTCAGCTGCAAAATAAACAGAACCGTAGCCTGTTGCTTCAGGTCTGATTAATGAGCCGCCCCAGTTTAGTCCTTTACCTGTAAGTACGCCGGTAAATTCATTTCTAAGTTTTTTATACTGTCCGAACAGATATCCGATTTCGCGTCCGCCGACCCCTATATCCCCGGCGGGTACATCCGTATTGGGTCCAATATGGCGGAACAACTCACTCATAAATGCCTGGCAAAACCTCATTATTTTTAAATCGCTTTTGCCCTTAGGATCGAAATCCGATCCGCCTTTTCCGCCGCCCATAGGCAGAGTTGTTAAGCTGTTCTTAAAGACTTGTTCAAAAGCCAGGAATTTCAAAATACCGAGGTTAACCGATGGATGGAAACGTAAGCCGCCTTTATACGGCCCGATCGCACTATTCATTTCAATTCGGTAGCCGCGGTTTATATTTATTTCTCCTTGTTCGTCCACCCATGGAACCCGGAATGTAATTACTCTTTCCGGTTCGATAATTCTTTCCAGGACTTTGGCAGTGCGGTATTCCGGGTGCCTATCCATTACGATAGCAAGTGATTCTGCAACTTCTTCAACCGCCTGGTGAAATTCAGGCTGGCCGGGATTTTTTGCTTTTAGTTCAGACATAAGACTTTTGACATATTCGGACATATTTCCTCCATCTGAAATTTGATGTTATTGTGTTTAAATTATGCGAAATAGCAAATTAACTATGCGCATGTGTTTTATCTTCATTTTAACTTTAACATCAGGTATTCTGTATTTCAACGGACAATCGGAAGGTTAACCGGAAATTTTTTTTCGGTTGAAGAGTTTCAAGACAATAACGGATCATTCAGTAAACTCCGGCATCGAAAACTCCGGCTTCCCGATCTGATCGAATTATTCTTTATTTACCCGGTTTTAAAATCACTCCTTTATTTTTACTGCCGTTAATTCTAACGGTAATCGGTTCATTAAACCTTAAATGTTTTGTAAAGTTCAATTCTTCTACGGCTTCGTGTTGTGAAAGCCATTCCCAGTCAATAAACCCTAATTTGTCAAAGGTGTTTACCGTAAAATACCCCACTCTAAATGAAGTAATGTTTTGAAAGAAATGTGAACCTTGAGACGGGGTTACATTTAAATCTTTAAATCCGGATTCTACTATAACACTTGCGCCGGATATTTGATCCCATGTAACCGGAATACCAAGCCAATGATCCAAACTTCCCCAGCGGCCTACGCCAATTAAAATGTACGGACGTTTTTCCTGTACGAGCTGCGAATTAATTATACTGACTTCATTAGCGACGTCTATACTTTTTGCCCGGTCAAATTTATGAATGTCAACTACCACTACATCATGAATTCCATTTATTGCGCCGTTTCCAAGTACCTGCCGGCTTTGGCAAATCAAATCTTCTTTGTTATAGTTATCTACATCAAGCTCCTCAACTTCATGGCTTATTACCAGAGGTCTCATCTGCAGCATAGCAAATTCTTTACGCTTTTCGAGATGAACATTTATATTAACAGCAAATTCAATTTCTACGGGTACGCCCATTCCCCACGTCCCTAAATCTAAAAGCATCTCTAAAATTTCCGCAAGCGGAAAAACTTTATGTTTAAGAATAGGAGCAAAAGTAACAACCCGTTTCCCGTTTCTTGAAACACCGTCATACACAGCATCATTTTCAACCGAATATGTGGACCCTACATGATATAGAGTTTGATCATCTTCAGCTTTGCTTAAATCAAATTTTTTAACCAGCTGGTCAGGTATATGGGTAGGATCATGATCGAGTTGTCCGTTGATATCAAGTGCAAAAAATTCCTGCTGTGCATTTCTTATAGTTTCTTTTGTTGAGAAGAACTGCATCAAATGTTTGGGATACTTTGGACAGAAACGTACAGCGTTACCGCCGTCAACAACTTGTTTACCTAAGCCCAAAGCTACAAGTGCAATTCCGTCTGATGATTTTTGCGGAGGTACCGGATAAAAATTATATGATTTGGCAACTCCTGCAAATTCAGGATAAAATCTTCCGTCGTGATGCTGAGATCCAACGAGCCTCTGTACGATTACGGCCATTTTTTCTTCTTCAAGCCTGTAAGATGTGGCGTTCATATAGTCCTGTGCTTTTTTATAGAATGTTGAAGCATAGACTCCTTTAATGCAGTGCAGAAGCTCATTTAATCTTACATTAATATCCGGATCATTATTCGGAATCATAAATGTTTGGTATACTCCCGCGAAAGGCTGAAATTGTGAATCTTCTAAAAGGCTTGATGACCTGACGGCTAATGGTCCTTTTATTGTTTCTAAAAATGACACTAACTTATTTTTTATTTCTTCAGGAAAGACGGTAGCCTCGGTAAAACGTTTTGTAATAATTGAATCTTTAGCCCCGAATAATGCAAACACATCAAGATGATTATCCTCAAGAAATTGATCGAATACATCTGTAGCAATAACTACGGCAGAGGGAACCGATATCTCGATATCATCAAATTTATTCCTTATTTTATTATTGCTTATCAGCGTATTTATAAATCCCAGTCCGCGGGCTTTTCCTCCGAGAGAGCCGCCGCCGATTCTTGCAAAACTATTTTGAGGATCAAAAGATTCTTTGGTAAAATCTGTTATTATTCCTCTTAGTCTTAATTCTTGGTATAGTTTTATTGAACTAATTAAATCTTCACGTAATTCCGAAGCCGATTTAAATTCCGTTACCTTTTTAGGCCTTAATTTATGAGCAAGCCAGAATTCGGTTCTAGCCTTCAGCCATTTGGAAAAATGATTTCTTTCTGCGTGATAAATAATACTTTCATCCGGCACTAACTTTATCTGATCTTCCAGAGCTTTTAGATTATTTGCTCTACCGACTTCAGTCCCGATTTTATTTTGAAATATAAAATCTCCGAAGCCAAAATTTTGAAGCATAAAATCTCTTAGTTCATGTAATAAAAGAGGGGATCCTTTTAACAGAAACGAAGCACCTGCTTCATGTGCCTTTTTTTCAAATTCCTGGTTACTTGATTGGAGCAGTATCGGTATATCTTTATGCCTAGCCTGCACATTATTGGCAAATTTAATTCCTGCTTCAGGGTCTCTTATTCCAAAATGTTTGAAATTGCTGTCGGTAATAATTCCTAAAATATACTCTTCATATTTAGTATAATATTCCCATGCTTCCTCGTAAGTGGTACATAATAATATTTTCGGCCGGGCACGCATTCTAAGAAATTTATGAGTAATATTAACTCCTTCAGAGATGAGTCTTTGAGACTGTTCGAATATTTCTGTATAAATTAAAGGAAGGTAGGAAGAATAAAACTTAACATTATCCTCAACTAAAATAACAACCTGCACCCCGACATTTGAAGTATCGTTCTCAACATTTATTCTATCTTCTGCATATTTAACAATACCTATTAAAAGACGGAAATCCCCCTGCCAGATAAAGATTCTGTCAAAAATAGAAGTATCATAATTTGATACTAATTCTTTGCGTTCTTTGTTATCATAGGCTAAAAGAATTATGGGAATTTTAAGATCGGCTTTCCTGATCATTTGTGCAAACTTAATTACATGCATATCTTCAATATGAATTGTAGTTATAATAAGATCGAAGTGATTATCCGAGAGCGCCAGTTCAAAAGCTTCGGTGCCGTTGGTTACATGTGTAATTTCCGGCGCCTGGCTTAAATTTAATACCTGATATTCTTCCCTTAATAATTCATACAGTCTTCCGTCTTCTTCAAAAAGGTAGTAGTCGTATAAACTGGAAACCAGAAGAATCTCTCGAATTTTATATCGCATCAACTTCTGGAATTCTTTAATACGACTCGTGAAAATATCTTCTATGTCAAGGATATTAAACTTTTCCATATAAGAGATTTTCGATTTTTCTAACACTGTTTATTTACCTACAATTCTGCCCGGCTAAACTGATCTACAAATTATTTAAGAATATAACACATTAAACTAGACCCTGATCCATCATGGCATCGGCAACTTTTAAGAAGCCTGCTATATTAGCACCGTTTACATAGTTGCCCGGAGTACCAAATCTTTCTGCAGTGTTAATACATGTCTCATGAATCTTTGACATTATCTGGTGCAGCCTATGATCGACTTCTTCCTTAGGCCAGGGCAGACGCATACTGTTCTGCGACATTTCCAAACCGGAAACACCAACACCGCCGGCATTAGCTGCTTTGCCGGGAGCGAAAAGTATACCTGCTTGTTTGAATACTTTATAACCGTCTAATGTTGTGGGCATATTTGCAGCTTCGCAAACACATTTGCAGCTGTTTTTAACAAGATCTTTTGCATCTTCTTCATAAATTTCATTCTGAGTAGCACAAGGCATTGCAACATCGACTTTTACTCCCCAAGGTCTTTTCCCCGGATAAAATTCTACTTTAAACTTATCCGCATAATCCTGAACACGATCATTGGCGCTTGCTCTTAACTTTAGCATGTAATCAATTTTTTCACCTTTAATTCCGTCTTTATCGTAAATAAAACCATCCGGCCCCGAAAGAGTTACCACTTTTCCGCCGAGCTGGGTTATTTTCTGAACGACGCCCCAAGCGACATTTCCAAAACCTGATACGGCAAATGTTTGTCCTTCAATATCTTCACCGCGGGTTTTCAACATTTCGTGAGCAAAATAAACCGCACCGTACCCGGTTGCTTCAGGACGAATTAACGATCCTCCCCAATTCAATCCTTTACCCGTAAGAACGCCGGTAAATTCATTTTTTAATCTCTTATACTGCCCGTAAAGAAATCCTATTTCTCTTGTTCCAACTCCGATATCACCTGCTGGTACATCGGTGTTCGGACCAATGTGACGGAAGAGTTCAGTCATAAAACTTTGGCAGAAACGCATTACCTCGTTATCGCTTTTTCCTTTGGGATCAAAGTCCGAACCGCCTTTACCTCCGCCCATAGGAAGCGTAGTTAAGCTGTTTTTAAAAACTTGTTCAAAAGCCAGGAACTTTAGTATTCCCAGATTTACAGAAGGGTGAAATCTTAATCCTCCTTTATAAGGACCGATTGCACTGTTCATTTCAATTCTAAAACCGCGATTAATGTGAACATCACCTTGATCATCCATCCACGGGACACGGAATATTATGATTCTTTCAGGCTCAACCATTCTATCCAGAATTCTGGCAGAACGGTATTCGGGATGACGTTCCAAAACAACGTCCAGGGATTCAACTATTTCCTCAACTGCTTGATGAAATTCCGGTTCACTTGGATTTTTCGCTTTTACACCGGCTATTAATTTTTCAACATACTCAGACATATGAAACTCTCATTATAAATGTGATAAATTTTTTGAATTATTTTTCCGGGATAAGTAAAAAGAATTTATTGTTAAATATGAAGTTGAAGTTTGAAAGGTATTGTTAAGTAAGGATAAGCATGGAATTCTTAAATAACGACAAAGGTATCTCACCTTCTCCTTATCTTTACCAAAAGAATTCAAATGTAGAAGGTCTGCTGTTTTCCTGGAATATTTTTTCAGATTATTATATATATATTCTGAAATTACTATAGTCTTCTTAAGTTGCTTCATTATAACAGATGGAAGACTCAATCAGTCCATTCCTTTTTACTACCGGAAATTTTAAATTTTATTTGATTAAAATTAGTAATTAAAATCCTAAAAATCTTTATTAGTTCCTTAATCTATTCACCGCAAAAAGACTTATCAAAGTGAAATTATTAAATTATTTACATAGCTTAATCATTATTTCTAAAGGTTAAAGGATATAATCATCTTAATAAATAAGAAAGAATAGCCCTGTTTACATTAATAGTATATTATTTAGCTATTTCTTACATTTAATGTCAAAATTCATTATTTGAACTTATTTTACAAGGGATTACAATGGCAGAAGATATTTTTAAAGAGAAAATAGAGCAGGCCGTCCAGATCTTAAATGAAAAAAATATAGATATGTGGATGACTTTTGTACGGGAAAGCGGAAATATTAAAGATCCTGCAATGGATATGGTTGTTGGCATCGGCTGTACCTGGCCTTCGGCATTAATAATAAATAAGGATGGAGATACAACCGCAATTATAGGTTCTCTGGAAGTTGAAAATTTTAAAAGGAGAAAGCTTTATAAAAATGTTATCGGATATGTTCAGTCGGTTAAAGAACCTTTAATCGAATACCTGAATAAAAAGAAACCTGAAAAAATTGCTGTAAATTTTTCCAGGAATTCCAACCTTGCCGACGGATTAACTCACGGTATGTTTTTAATTCTTCAAGATATTTTAAAAGGGACAGGCTATGAGCAAAAATTAATTTCGTCCGAAGAAATTATTTCTGCATTAAGAGGAAGGAAATCACCAACCGAATTTGCAATTATGAAGAAAGCCGTAAACGAAACATTAAAAATATTTGATGAAATGACTAAGTTTATTAAACCGGGAAAAACAGAAAAACAGATTGCCGATTTTATTAAGAAAATTACTCTATCAAAAGGTTACGGCTTCGCCTGGGAGGAAGATCATTGTCCGGCAGTGTTTACAGGACCGGAAGCAACCAGTCCGCATGCAGGTCCAACCGATAGAAAAGTTGAACGGGGCCATATGGTGAATGTAGATTTCGGAATTAAGTACAAAGGCTATTGTTCCGATCTTCAAAGGACATGGTACGTTTTGAAAAAAGGGGAAACAAAAGCGCCTGCCGAAGTTGTTAAGGGATTTAATGTAATTAGAGATTCAATTCAAAAAGTTGCCGACAGTTTGAAACCCGGAGTAATCGGCTGCGACATGGATGACATTGCAAGAAATTATATTACCGGGCAGGGATATGAAGAATTTCCTCACGGACTCGGTCATCAAGTCGGAAGGGAAGCACATGACGGCGGCGGCGGTCTTCTTCCAAGATGGGAACGTTACGGCAATACTCCTTTTATAGAGATTGAAGAATCTCAAGTTTATACCATTGAACCGCGGTTAATAGTTAAAGGCTACGGAACATCCACAATAGAAGAAGAAGTTTTTGTTACAAAAACCGGTGCAGAATTTATTTCTAAGCCGCAGAAGAAATTAATTCTCATTAACTCATGATATTCAGTATTGAAAGATGACATTTTTTTCTTAGAATAAAGATATCATCTTTTCACTACTCATTTAAAAGCTGCAGTCTTTTTCGTAAGCTTTTATCAATAAATTATTGTATTCCATAAAAGATATTTCTTTTGCGCCAAACATTCTTAAATGATCGGTCATATATTGAACATCAAGCAGAACGAATTCTTTTTCTCGAAGATGATTGATCAAATTTACGAGGGCAATTTTAGAAGCCTGTGTAACCCGTGAAAACATCGACTCACCGAAAAAAGCTCCTTTAAATGAAATTCCGTACAAACCGCCGACAAGCTTATTATTGAGCCAGGTTTCAACAGTGTGAACATGATCTAATTCTTTTAATCTTAAGTATGCTTTTATCAACTCTGATGAAATCCAGGTTTTCTCGCGATCTGCACATCCTTTTACAACAGACAAAAAATCAGAATCAAATTTTATTTCTAATTTAGAAGTCTGTATTTCTTTCTTTAATGAACGCGGTATATTAAAATTGTTTAAAGGAATTATCGTTCTTATTTCCGGCATGTACCAGTTTATTTCACCCGTAAATTCATCAGCCATGGGAAACGCACCGCTTGCATAAAGCCTCAGCATATTGTTTGGCTTTAATAAATCTGCCTGATTAAATTCATCTTTTTTTGTCATTTGAGTATATGCGGTTTCCTCAAAATTTTGTAATACAATTATGAAAGAATTATTTTCAAATGAATTTATTATTCATCAATTTTAACTTCCAGGTGAATTATATCATGTCCTTTCTTTGTTTCGTAGGCGGCGTATGCGACTCCCGCCAAAACCAGAATCATTCCTGCTAAAAACGATGCGGTTACCAAAAAATTTAAGCTCTCGTTTCCTAAAAGATATTGTAATCCGATAAACAGAGAAGTCAGAACAAAAAAAGCAACAGCAATAGTATATGAAAGTACTGCGTTACGGACAAGTTTAACTCGAAAAGCTAAACCGTCTAGCTGCAGCGAAAGGCTTTCCAATCTTATATTTTCTTCATAATTAAAATCTTTTTCACCGGCTTTGGTGAAATATTTTCTTTTTTCTTCATTTAAAAGTCTAATACGGTTTACGACGAGTGAATATTTGTTGTTCATCCCCAGAAGCAGAAGGCCGCAGGCGGAAATCATTAAGCCTGGTGCCAGCATTAGTTGAATTACCTGCACAATTGAAATTTCGGTTTTCATATTTTTTATGTAAGTGTAATTAAAAATTATTTAATAGAATTTTGCTTTTAATTGCATGCCGGACTATTTCTCAATAGCCGCTTTCCTCCTAACCGGCTTTATATTATAAATTTTTAGAGAAAAGCCTACTAAATTTATATAAAATTTTTAAATGAAATATTTAAATAAACAATTAGTGGTGTTCTTATTTGCTAATCTAAGTTATGTTTCGTCTCTGCTCAACATGACAAATGAATTTTAATTGTCATCCAGAGCGGAGTCGAGGGATGATTTATCTGTTAAAAATAATTATGCTAAATAAGGGCATTACTAAACAATTAGATGCGAAAGGAATGAATAAAGAGGGAATTAGTAATACTTGAAAAGTTTTACGCAAAAGCATGCTTTTCGGCTTTTGTAATTTTTAATGCGTTTACCTTCTTAAAAAAGCTTCTTTCATTCCTCCGCCATTACGATGGATATGAAAGAAATTATTATAAAGGTTTATTAACCAATTTTTAAGGTTTCGATAAAGAATAATTTTCTGAAGGCTAATTTCTAAAAAAGCAACCCGTAAACGGACATTCGAATCATAGTGACTTAACATATTCATCATATCCTCATTCCCGTTTACGGGCTTTTCTAAATTAATAAGAACATAATCCGGCTTTTCTTGTTTTATTATTTTTATTGTTTCATTTGAGTTAAACAAATAAATACATTTTGAGTCAAAAATTTTCTTACCGGCCTTGATAATAAAATTATCTCTCTCTCCAGCATTAATAAAAATTATTTTTCTCATAAATATTGCCGCCGTAAAAACTCAATTCTAAAACTGTTTCCAAATAATTAATAAAAAGCCGGTGGAAAGGTAAAAATGATTGCAAGACTTTGTTGTGATATTTCTATAACCGGTGTCCTAAGACAAATGCGATGGATTTTATGATTGGTACTTACATAAAAATGATTTGAAACTTCTAATAGAAAAATTTAAACCCATGTTCTTTTTATAAAATCAAGAATAACTTCGTCTGTTGAATCTAGTAATTCTTTGGGAGTTCCCGTAAAGTGAATGATTCCTTCATGCATCATTGCCACTTTATCTGCTACATTTTTTACACTGTACATATCGTGAGTAACAACAATGGAAGTAACATTTAATTTGTGACCAAGTTCTTTAATTAAATTATCAATTGAATCCGACATAATTGGATCTAATCCTGTAGTCGGTTCATCGTAAAGAATGTATTCGGGATTTGTAACTAAAGCCCGCGCTAAACCGACTCGCTTTTTCATTCCCCCTGAAAGTTCGGAAGGTTTTAAATTTTGGATGTCGGGCAAGTCGACCAGGGCTAGTTTTTCGGCAACTACTTTTTGTATCTCCGATTTTTTATAATCGTTTTCGGATTCTACCAAGGAAAGAGAAACATTTTCTTCTACAGTCATCGAATCAAATAATGCGGCCCCTTGAAAAAGGAAGCCGAACTTTTTTCTTAATTCATATAAATTTTTGGTATTTAGATCACTAACAATTTGTCCTTCTACCTTTACCCAGCCGGCATCGGGATAAAGCAATCCGACAATATGTTTAATTAAGACACTCTTACCGCAGCCGCTTTTTCCTATAATGGCAATGGTCTCACCCTTTTCTATCTTAAGATTAACTCCGTTTAAAACGTTATTTTCGCCAAACTTTTTATGAAGATTTGATATTTCAATCATTTAGTAAATGTAAAATATTTAATATTCGGTACATAAAGATAATTAAAATATTTTCAAATTTTTGTCCATACTTATATAAAACATTTCATTGGGCTGTTATTTATAATGTAAAATTGTTTGAGAACTAACTTCATTGCCGGTAAGATTATCTTTAACATTAATTGTTAGGATATAATTTCCAGGCCGGTAATTGCTCATGTCCAATCGAAAATACATTTGTGAATCCGGCCCTTGTGTTTGGTATTTGGTTGTAACTATTACTTCCTCTTTCTTTTTACCCAAACCTATAATGTTGAGAATAGAGTTTACTGTTTTATTAAGTGAAGAACTATCGTCTTCTTTTTCAAGGATTAGTTTTTGTTCGTAGCTGTTAAGTCCGTTTTCGTTTACTTTCAGATTATATAATTCGTAGTAAATGTAAAAAGGATCCTTGTTTGTAAAAGTATTTGTAGGATTGGGAAGTAGTCCTATATTACCTCTGGTTATGGCAGCAAAAGACGGATCATTCGATCCGACTTTTGATGCTAAAATTAAATCACTCATGCCTAGTTTGTAAGGCTCAAATTTTTTTGCTTTAAATTTAAAATGGTTTGAAGAAACTCCTTTATCGAATTTTCTAATGATTTCAAATGCAAGCGTTCCCGAATCCGGATAAGCAGTCATTTTTATTGAATTGACTAAAAGAGCGGAATCTTTTTCTACATGAACAATGTGAGAATCCGGCAACAGCACAATTTCTTTTTTCTCTTGAATAATCGGATTGTAAAGAGAGTCAAAAAAGAACAGCCCTAATTCATGATTATAGTCATAAGCATTTCCCCGTTTTAAAGAATCTATTGGAGTTAATCCATAGTTTATATAAACATCGGTATAATTATAATTCTCATCTTTTAATTGAACTATATCAAATGGAACAGTTATTTTCGGCCCGTTGAATTTCGGCGTGTATTCTTCAAAGTAGTCTTTTCTTAGATAGTCGACAAGCATAGGAGTATCACCGCCGAATTGCGAAATAAACCTGCTTCCCGGCATCTGCTCGCTGTAAACATAATCGCCGTTCATGAATTGATCGTAAAATCCCAGTTTAAAATATTTATAATACCACACATCGGTTTTCATAAAAATCACTGTGCGTCCGCCGGCATTAATTGACGGCCTATAGCGAAATTTTTTTAACGGCACTCCGTATCTGATTATTGCTTCACCTCTATCGGTTTCCCAGCCCGGGAGATTTTTAAATTTAACCGTATATCGAAGGTTAGCGTATGCAACTCGAGAATAATGTTCAAGAAGCCGTTCATTATAGTTTGTTAGATACAGCGGATCATTTATTTCCCAGAATTTGTTAATGATTTCATGTAATTCATCAACCGAGTATTTTTTAAAGACTTCACTTAAAACCGGGCTAAGTAATTTCTTTACGGATTTAAATGTAAAATCCACCCTTTCGGAATCCGTCATTAAACTTATCGCTTTTTGATATTCTTTGAATGCACTGTCGATTTTGTTATTCTCATAATATAATAATCCGAGATATAAATGAGCATCTTTATTATTTGGATATAATGCTTCAAGTTTTTTTAAAATCGGAATTCCTTTTGCAGGTTCCCCGTTGTCTTCATGTAAAAAGCTTAACTGCAAATATGCGTCCGATAATAATGAATCATACTTTATAGCATTGAGCAAGAACTTTTTTGCTGTATTAAAATCTTCCTGTGCGTATTTTTCGTAACTTAAGGATACGAACTCACTGGCCCTGAGATAAGAATCATGGTATTCATTAAAATTATTTCCTTTTATTTTACCCATATGGTATAAAGCGTTGGCCTGTGTGCTGTCGATTTCCACTATTTCTTTATATATTTTATAAGCCATTCCGTCGCTAATTTTATTTAAAAGTTTCGCCATAAGATATTTATATTTAATATTCTTCGGCTTTTTAAAAATAGCTTTTTGCAGTAATTCGCGTGCTATAGCCCTTCTATAAATGGTATTCCGGTTAAAATAAATTTTTGACAGTTCATATAAAGATTCCGGGTTGGAGTCTTCGTTTATAGATTTCTTAAATAATTTTTCCGCTGAAAGAGTATCTTTGTTTAGTAAGGCCCTCATGCCTTGAATATAATAATCGGGATCGTTAGAATTTACCGATTGGGCATATAAAGCAGATTGCAGGAAAAGAAGAAAAATAGCGCTGTATTTAAATAGAACTTTCATTTAAATATTTGTTAATTCTTCATGTATAATAATTTACAAAAAACAAATAAAAATGTAATGCTATAATTTCATTAGCAGTATGAATTAACCGGCCTGGTGTTAGCTAATAATTTTTGTGCCGAATAACTAAGATTGATTTAGTTTATGAGGTATTTTAAGAAAGGGGATTCTTTAATTCAGAATTTATTTGTGACGGATGAGAAAACACTCTTCCGATATTTTTAATTTTATTCTGAAATGTGCCTAAACTTTTCTGGCACTCACCGCAAAAATAGATATATCTTAATCCTATAATAGATTCAATTTTGCAAACCCATACCGTAGAAATATCTTTCAAGCAATACGGGCAAAAAGCATTAACAACTTCTTTTTCGATTTCCTTTTTCATTAAATCTTTTTTGTTTTATATCTGTTTAGACTTAAAATTTTAAATTTTGTTACTAAAAATCTTTTTCCGGTTTTACCCGTATCAGTGTTGAAAAATCAGATTATTAAAATATTATTTGGAAACAGTTTTTTGCGGCTTAAGAAAATAAAATAGTTTTAATATTCAGAAATAATCAATTTCCCGAACGAACGCAACTTATATTTAAAGTACTTTTTACAGTTTTAATGAATAAAATAAAAACAAAATGAAATTAAATACAGTTTATTTAAAATGATAAAAGTTTTATCTGTTTTTTTTAATATTCACAATTTTTATTAAATCACAAGCTAAACAAGATGATGCGGGAAATTCCGGATTTTTTAACAGCCATTTACGAATTCTTGCTCCGATAAATTGTCCTGAGAAAAAAGCCCCGACTAATATGGGGTAAGTTATAAAAGCAAATCCCAGGCCCAGGATGAATCTTAAAGCAATAACGAAAGGCACCGGTACATGAATTGCCAGGATCCATTGAAGGGAAAATTTTTTTACATTATCTCTCCAGTATCCAAACGGTAGATTTAAAAGTAACACTATAACTGCTGCTTCAAAAAGTTTCATAAAATAAAATTTATCTCTGTATTACCCTAAATTAATTAAAAGAACCATTTTTATTATTGTTTTAAACCATAATTGCCGGGTTCAATCTTTCAAAATTAATAAAATATTAAAAATGATTCTCTTATTTTGTAAAGTGAAAGGATTATATTTGTGGAACATAATTTGGAATTTTTATGAAGATAAATAAAGTATGTGTTTATTGTGCATCAAGCGATTATTCGGATACTGTTTATCTTAATGCAGCTTACAAGCTTGGTGAAATTCTTGCACAAGAATCCATTACTGTTGTATACGGAGGCGGTTCTGCGGGGCTAATGGGTAAATTAGCCGAAGGTGCATTATCTAAGAAAGGTACGGTTGTTGGAATTATACCTCAATTTATGTACGACCTTGAGTGGGGACATAACGGCTTAACCGATCTCCAAATAGTTGACGGTATGAACGAACGAAAGGAATTAATGAGAAACGGCACCGATGCTGCAATTGCATTACCGGGCGGTTCGGGAACTTTTGAAGAACTTTTTGAGACTATTACTCAAAAAAGACTCGGGGTTTATTTAAGTCCTATTATTTTTGTTAATATAAATGGTTTCTTTGACACATGTATCGATTTGCTTGATAGAGCAATTTCCGAAAAATTTATGGATGAACGGAGCAGAAACATGTGGACTGTTGTAAATGATTCTTCCGAAGTTGTTAATGCAATTAAAAATTCGCCTGAATGGAGCAGTGAAGCTCGAAATTTTGCAACTCTTCGCAAATAATATATTTGAACCTTTTGTAAATAAAAAAGCCATAAGAATTTTCTTATGGCTTTCAAAATGACTCCGGTATTAACCTGTTACATCATTTCCTATTTTTAAACATTCAAAACATTACCTTATTATAATTGCCCGGAATCATTTTTAAATATTTTGATTAATGAACCCGCCTGTAATATATTTATTAAGTTCATTTGTTAGACGATATAAACCATACCGAGGTTTCAAGATTGGTAATAAATTAAAAGGGGATGTGATTTGGAAGACGAATTTAACCTACAATGGAATAATTAAAAAAATTTTATTTTATTAAATCCTTTTTAGATCAGATACGGTTTTTTCATTTTTTAAATTTCCGGTGTTTAGAGTTGTGGAAGGTTCAAATAAAAGGACATGCACTTCTTCTTCTGCTACCGGTCTATGTTCAACTCCTTTCGGAACTATTATAAACTCACCGTCATTTAGAATTGCTGAACCTTTTCTAAATTCTATTTTTAATTTCCCTCGAACGACTAAAAACATTTCATCTTCATCATCATGCTTATGCCAGACGAACTCGCCTTTTAACTTAACCACTTTAACATACTGGTTGTTCAATTCGCCGATTATTCTCGGGTTCCAATAGTCTTGAAAAAGCTCGAACTTTTCGGCTATATTAATTTTTTCCATAATTCATTTTTCGAATTAATATTTTTATCAGCTTCCTATTATTCTTCTATGATAGTTAATTTGTCCCAGGTGGTAATTTAAATGTGTTGCTAAATGAATCAGAAAAAATTCGGTTGTCATTTTTTTGCTAAATACTTCTATGGGATAAATAGATTGAAATTCTTCATCTCCCATAGAGTTTAGAATTGTTTTTATATCTTCAATAGAATCATCAATACTTTTAAGTAATAATTTCTTAGGAATATTTTTATCGCTAAATTCTGCATCCCGGTTGCGAACATATCCGCTTTTACCTATAACTCCGCATATAAATTGATTCAAATTTCCCATAAGGTGAAGACATAAGTTTCCGGCAGAATTTTTAATATTTTTTTCGATTATCCACAGTTTTGATTCATCGGAGTAGGAGCTTATTTCAATTTTCAATTTATTTAAATCCCTCTCGAAGATTTCAATTAGAGCATCTTTCAACATTTTAAATTTCCTTATATATATTTTTTTTATGTTCGGTTATGACGGCTATCCGCAATGTTATCAAATAACTATGGAACCGGTTTCATCCTTAGGTTGAATTTTTTAAATAAGTTATTTGAACTTATAATTATTAAAATTTATAGTCAATAAAGTAATTTGGTGTTGGAACAAAAATGTTGTAGAATAAAAACAGAAGGATTTCAATTCAACTTTCGGGCAACAACCACGACTTTTTTTAAACTTTCCAAAACACCGGAGCTTTGGTTTAATGCTTCAAGATATACAATGTAAATTCCAATCCTGAGAGAATTCCCGTGATCATCCAATCCATCGAAAATAACTGAGCCTTTTCCGCCGCTCGGCTGATTATTAGTCAGCGTTCGTACCAGTCTGCCCTGACTGTCATAGATTTTTATTCTTACCTGCGAGGTAGATTGAGTTAAGTTGTAGCTAATTATAGTGTTGTCTTGAAATCCGTCATTATCCGGTGAAAACGGATTGGGAGATATAGACATTTTAGATTCACTGTTTGTTAGAGCCGCATAAATACTATTTTGTTTCCCCGGCGTTGCGCCTGATTTATCTGCCGAGCTGCTCCAGTTTGAAGGATCGTTAGTATTCAGTTTAGGATTAATCCTTTCCAGTGAAATGTTTTGAGCGGATATAAAATTTTTATTGTGCCATTTTGAAGAATAATAAAGCGAATCGATTACGGTTCCGGTAATATCTTTTAATAAAATGAGGTCTTCGGAATTATTTAAACCCAGATTTTGAGAGTTTAAAATAGTTTTATACTGCAGATTGAAAAGGTTATATTTTGAAATGACTGAGGAATCTGCTGTTAACAAAAAATATGCACCGGAAGGAATTATGAAGCTTGTCTCAGATAGTTTTAATGAATGGCTCGTTAGATCCTCAATTTTCCAGCCACCAATGTTAACAGGCGAATTGCTGATATTTAAGAATTCAATGAATTCATTGTTATCATATCCCGGATCGAACATAATTTCATTTATTATTAAATCATTTCTTTTGTAGGAAGGAATATTTATTATAGAATTTTCTTCTCCTGGCGTACCCTTGGACAAACTCAAAGATGTTACCCAATTTGTACTGTCGTTTGTTAAATTTTTAGCTGAAATTCTTTCCAGGGAATAACCGTTTTTCCCTCCCCAGCTTGAATTATAAAACAAGCTGTCTATTATTCCGTTTCTAAAATCATAAATTATAATCCCGTCTTGTGTGTTTCCTAAAGTTCCGAAATTTACGATTTTCATTTGAGATTTGACGGATGGATAAGCTTCAGACAATAACGAGTCTGGCGTAAGAATTAAAAATTCACCGGGCGGAATTAAAAAATCTTCATTAGTAATAAAGTTTTTTGTAGGATGAGGTAAAATATCTCCTGCGGACCAATTCTTTAAGTTCACTGTATCTTTGGCCGGATTTATCAATTCAATCCATTCGGGCATACCGTTTTCAGGTGCGTACATTACTTCATTAATAAGAAGTGATTTTGAAGAATAACCAGGCTCAACATAATTTTCCAAATAATTATTGTAAGGACCTTGGTCAGCATTATACATTATCTGTGCAGCAGTTAGAATTTTAGAATTTAAATTAGGTAAATAAAAAGAAGAACAAACGACTAATGAATCATCCGGGTTTAAGCTTAAATCCGATTCCGTACTCAATATTTTTTCTGCAGTACTGTTGGAATCGGAATCATATAAAAAAATAATGCTGAAATTTTCGGCTATTGAAGTTCCTAAATTTTTAATTTTAGCATTCATGTATACATTTTCTCCGTCGGTTGGAAAGCGGGGATTAAAAGTAATTTCCGATATTGTCAGGTCGTGTTGTTTTGTTGTAATGCTGTTTATTCTTCCGGGAGTGCTTAATTCAATGTCCCTTGAAGAACCCCAATTGCCGGGTAGGTTCGAACTTGTTCCAATTGATTTCCTCTCCAAAGAAAATCCATTTTTTCCACCGAGATTATTATTATAAATTACAGAATCCATAACAATGCCCCTGTTATCTTTTAGTACGACTCCGTCGTAGTCATTATTAAGAACTGGCAGATTTAAGACAGCTATCTTTGCGGGAATTATTCTATGATAATTTTCAACATTATTCTCTTTAGCTATCACTAAATAACTCTTTGAAGGAATGAAAATATCTTCTTTGATTACCGATGTAACAGGTGTTGTAACTACATCTGTTACAGACCAATTTTTTAAGTTGACGGAATCTTGCGAAGTATTATAAATTTCAATCCACTCGGGCTCCCCGCCTGAAGCTGCATACATTATTTCATTAATAAGAATTGTTTCTGCCGGATAACCGGGAGCTATTGATTTGTAAATATAATTGTTGCTCGTATCTTCATCATTATTGAAAAATGCTTCAAGATAAAAATACTTTTCATTTGATAAATTCATTATCGAATAATCAAAATCAATTACGGAAGAATCGTTTTGTGCCAAAAATAAATTCTGTATCGATTTAATTAAAAGATCCGGTATGGAATCATTATTGGTGTCTTCAAATAATCTCAATGAATAAGAAGCATTAAGATTTCCGTTGTTTTTTATCTTCGCTCTGATTTTAACATCATCTCCGAAGTTAGGTTTCTTAGGTTCAAAAATCAGATCTGAAACCTCAATATCGTACTGTTTTTTGGTTACGGAATTTATATATCCGGGTGTTGCTTTTGATTTGCTCACGGAAGCTTTCCAATTTGATGAATCAAACGAAGGGTTGTCGAAATTTATTCTCTCAAGAGAATTTCCGTTATTGCCTCCCCAATCCGGCTGGTAAAATAGACTGTCTACAAGAGTATTTAAAGAATCTTTAATTACAACTGCATCGCCGGTATTATTTAAAGATGGGAAATTAGTTACTATTATAGGAGACTTTATAGCGAAGTATTCTTTTATTGTAGAATCTTTAGTTATTAAAATGTAGGATTGAGGCGGGATAAAAAAATTATTGGTAGTAATATTCGTAGTTGTATTATTATCCGATATTTCCCATTTATTTAAATTAATCTCTTTGTAAGTCTTATTAAATAATTCTATCCATTCCGGCTGTCCTGAACTAGGTGCATACATAATTTCATTTATTACAACATCATTATAATTTGCCGGAGGAGGATATACTCTGAATAAATAATTCATAACATTATTCAACGGATTTTCATCTGCTGTAAATAATATTTTAGCTATAACATGATAACTGCCCTGGTTCAGCTCTGGCATTTCAGAATTTAGAGTTAAGGAATCATCCGGCTGCAGATTTGAAAAAGTTTTTTTATCGATCAGTTCGCTTTCGGCGGCCAATGAATCATTATTTACATCGTTATATAATTCTACTGTAAAGCTGCCGGCAGTCTTCAATCCGGTGTTTTTTACGATTATATATATATCAACGCCATTGCCTGTTTTAGGTATAAGCGGGAGACTGCTTATGGATGTTAAAGTCAGATCAAAATTAAACGGAGTTATTGAATTTCTAAATCCTGGTGATCCATTTAAGATTTTACTGTTTCCCCAATTTGAAGATGAGTTATCGTTATTTATTAATATTTTCTCATCTGAGATGCCTTTCCCATTATTTGCAGAATAAAGATACGCTGCTAAAGTATCCCCCGAAGGATTTAATAAAAGGACATCTCTGTCGGAAGTATTAGCCATACCTGTTGAGCCAAAAGCATCATCTGAAATTTTCAGGATTACAGCATTGTTTGGAACAAGATCTTTGTATATTCCGTTACCGATATCATAATCACCTTCAAATATTACCGCATATGAATTCGGCTGTAAAATTGTGCTACCGGCTCCTCCGGTAATAACATCCGGACTTGAAGATGAATATTTTATTTTAAAACCATTTAGATCTACACTGTCGTTGCTGCTGGTATTATAGATTTCAATAAATTCATTATTACCCGATTCCGGGTTAAACATAATTTCACTAAATACCAGCGATGATTTTAATTGGGCAAACAGCATACCGCAAGGAATAAGAAGGAAAGTGATAATAATTTTAAGCATCAAAATTGATCCCCTTTATTTGATGGTTGAATCAAAGATATAAAAAATTTTAGAGAAAAAAAATTTTATAAATACTTAAGTAGTGTCCTAGTTTGTTCCTTCTTGCCAGGTTCGACTCTGTCCGCCATGTCAAATGTATTAAGTTTTTCATCCCGAGCGGAGTCGAGGGATGTTTTAATTGTTAATAATAATTTTGCTAAGTTAATACACTATTGATATCTATTGCCCCTTCTGTGCCAAGTATTCGAATAATATATCCGGCATGATTTTTAAAAGCTTTGCACCTATTACTGTTGGAAGAGGAAACTGGATAATCCTCTTTTCTTTTTTTATTCCGTTTAAAATAATTCTTACTGCTTTGTCCAGATTTATTATAAAAGGCATTTTAAAATTATTTTTATCGGTCATTGGGGTACGTACAAATCCCGGCTTAACCGTGATAACTTTTACCCCATACTGTTTAAGTTCAACCCGAAGGCTTTCCAGAAATATACTCAAAGCACTTTTACTGGCACAATAAAATCCTGATTTTGCAAAACCTCTAGTCTCTGCCAGACTGGAAACCCCGACAATCATTCCCTGTTTGTTTTTAATAAACTCCGGAATAAATAATTCTACAAAATTGATAACACCAAAAAAATTGACATCAAATATGTTTTTAGCATCTGCAGCATTTAAATTTTGAACTTCTATATTTTTCCCGATCCCGGAATTTAAAATTGCTATGTCAATATTTTCAAATTGTTTTAAGGATTCATTTATGCACGACCTTACTTCTTCTTTATTTGCAACATCGCATTTTAAAGTTAAAACGCTGCTGCCTTTATCTTTTATAGTTATTGCCAATTGGTCAAGCAGTTCTTTTCTTCTGGCAAGCAGAACCAAATTACATTTTTCAGCCGCCAATGCGCTTGCAAGCCCCCGGCCAATCCCGCTGGATGCTCCGGTGATTAAAATTGTCTTTTTATTAAAATTCATTATTATAATGTTGAATAGATGAAATAAATTTGAAAGGAAATATAAGTAAAATTAATTTATTTCTTCTCTGCTGATAGGCAGCTGGATACTTACCAATGTTTGTTTGGAAGGAATGCTGTTTATAGAAAGCCTGCCGTTATAAATTTCGACTAATTTTTTTACAATTGACAAACCCAGTCCGGTTCCTTTTCTTTCAAATAATATTCTGTCGAATTGAATAAATTCTCCTATTAGCGAAGTCTGCTCTTCTGTCAAACCCAAACCGTGATCTGTAAAATGCAAAACATAGTTATCGCCGATGGAAAGAGAATTGATTAATATTTTACTCCCTTTCTTCGAGAACTTAATAGAATTATCAATAACTTCGCTAATTAATTTTTTAAAATGTTCTCTCGAAATTTTCAACGTTACTGAATTTATGTTTATAACAATATCGTTCTGGCGTTTATAATTTTTAGCTAACTCGAATGCTATATCTTTTACAAATTTATTCGTAACAAAAGTTAAATTGTTCTGCAATTCTTTTACATGTCGATGATCCCTAAGAATAAAATCCAATCTTGTTGTATAAAGAATATTCTGAATTAATTCGTTTAGGCGCTTAGCAGAATCCTGCATGTTTAAGGCGATTTCCAGGATTTCTGAACGCGGCATTTTTTCGTAATCATTAATTAATAATTCATTAAAACCTAAAATTGAGGTTAACGGAGTAAGCAGTTCATGCGGCAGCGAATAAGATATGCTTCTGCGCAGTGTTTCGATTCTTTTCTCCTGAAGTTCTATTTTCCGCAATCTCATATTGATTGTATTTAAAAGATCCTTATGACTGTAAGGCTTTATTAGAAAATCATCCGCGCCGAGTTTCATACCTTCGCGTATATCCGAATTGTCCGATTTAGCTGTTAAAAAAATAAACGGTATTAACGCAGTCTTCGGATTTTCTTTTAATTGGTTCATAACATTATATCCATCCATGCCCGGCATCATTATATCGCAAATTATTAAATCCGGAGTATCCGTTAAAGCAATTTGCAGCCCCAGCAGCCCGTTTGTTGAAGTGCTTACCTCGAATCCTTCTTCTTCAAGCCTCTGCTGAAGCACATAGTTATTGGCCGGCATATCGTCAATTACCAATATTTTCTTTCTCATGGACTGCATTTTAATTTATACCTTGTTAAAAAAATTGTAACATTTCTTAAAAAATATGGACTATATTGAGACAAAATAAATTTGTATTAAATATTAAAATATTTTTACCTTTGAATATTGAATGTCACTATTGTAAAAAATAAAGTACTAAACGCTTAAACAGAGTAATTTTTTTCTATTTAGGCTGTTTACACTTTTGTATTATACTACAAATTATTATCTTTTCATCAAAAATTATTCCAATGTATGCAAATAACATAATAAGAGTAGAAGATGTTTTAATTCGAACTGAAATTACAGAAAAGAATTTTGCATGTGATTTGGAGAAATGTAAAGGTGCTTGCTGTACATTAGAGAGTGAGTACGGTGCTCCTTTGTTGGAAGAAGAAGTTGAAAAAATTGATAAAATTTTGAATATTATATCCGAATATATACCTGAAAATCATAAGGAAAAAATTAAAAAAGACGGATTTTATGAGGTTAAAGACGGTGAATTGATGACTAACAGTGTTGATAAAAAAGCATGCGTATTTGTTTATTATGAAAATGATATTGCTAAATGCGGAATAGAACGTGCTTTTTTAGATGGAAAAATAGATTTTAGAAAACCTATTTCATGTCATCTTTTTCCTATCAGGGTTTCCAAATTCGGAGGTGATGTTTTGAGGTATGAAAAATTTAGCCAATGTTCTCCTGCTTTGGAAAAAGGAGATAAGCAAAATATTAAGCTTGTTAATTTTTGTGAAGATTCACTTAAAAGATTATACGGCAATAAATGGTATTCAACATTAAAAGAAATTATTGGTAAACATGATGTTAACTCTTAGTCAAAGACTTTCGCAGCAGCAAAAATTATCACCTCAGCAGATTCAGTATCAAAAACTGCTTCAACTTAATACTCTTGCCCTTGAACAAAGAATAAAAACGGAATTGGAGCTTAATCCAATTCTGGAAGAGATTATGGAAGAGAATATTGATATAACCCAAGATTCGGATGAAAAAGATAATTCTTCGGAAGTCGATGATGAATTTGAAGATTATTCAAAAGATGAATTTGAATTGGAAGATTTCATGAACGATACCGATATAGATTCTGATAAATTAAACAGGAGCAGGGATGATGATGTTTATCAGCCGTTAACTCCTGCCAGAGAAACTTTGAGTGAACATCTTAGAAATCAGCTTAGTATGATGAATCTTGATGATAATCTTTATATGCTGGGAGAAGAAATAATCGGCAATCTGGATTCGGACGGTTATCTTAAAAGTGGCCTTTCCGATATTCTAAATGATCTGAATATGTTTGAACATACAGAAATAAGTGATGAAGATGCGGAAACGCTTCTAAAGAAAATACAAACGTTTGATCCTATCGGAATTGCTTCCAGAAACTTGCAGGAATGTCTGCTAGTTCAATTAAAAAATTCATCTCATGACCCTTATTACAGCTTTTTAGCCGAAGAGCTGCTGGAAAATCATTTTAACGATTTTACCCAGAAGAGGTACGATGTAATTAAACAGAAAATGAACCTGACAGACGAAGGTTTAAAAGCTACTATTGATCTTATTCATAGTCTTAATCCTAAGCCCGGCGAAGGGAACATTGATTCTGTGGAGATGAATCAGATTACACCTGACTTTCTAGTTGAGAAAATTGACGACGATTTTGTAATCACTTTAAATGATAAAAGTGTTCCTTCCGTAACTTTAAGCAAAACATACCTTGAGATGATTGATCAGAATAAGAAAACGAAAAAGTCATCGCAGAGAGATAAAAATACATACAAATTTTTACGTGAAAAATTTGAATCGGCAAAATGGTTTATTGCATGTATTCAGCAGCGCCGGGAGACGCTGATGAAAATAATGCAGGCAATTGTAGAAAAGCAATACGAGTTTTTTGAAAAAGGTCCGAAGCTGCTTAAGCCGATGATTTATAAGGATATTGCCGATGAAATTCATATGGACATTTCTACTATAAGCAGGGTAGTTAACGGGAAGTATGTCCAGAGCCCGATGGGGATACATGAACTTAAATATTTTTTTAGCGAAGGTTTAAGTACTGATTCGGGAGAAGAAGTTTCAAATAAGCATATTAAGGAAAGGCTAAAAGAAATTATTGAAGGTGAAAACAAAAACTCTCCTTACAGCGATGATAAACTTGCAGAGATGTTGAATGACGAAGGGATTCACATTGCAAGACGTACTGTAGCAAAATACCGTGAGCAATTGAGAATTCCGATTGCCAGGCTGCGCAGAGAACTATGATCCTTTATGTGGCCGAAGTTTTTATAATATTAGTAATGTTCTCTATTTTTGGCTTAGTACATACCTTTCTTGCATCCAACAAAGTAAAGACATTCTTTATAAGATATGCGGGAAACTTAATCGCTTTTTATCGTTTTTTTTATGTATTATTTTCAGTAGTAATGTTTTATATAATTTATATTTTAGCACCCGATTCACATACGACTATTTATGATTTACAATATCCGTATGACTTCATAGTCTTAATTCCGCAGTTTTTAAGTATTATAGGATTTATCTGGACGTTAAAATATTTTTCCGTTCGTGAATTTCTAGGTATAAATCAGATTATCAGGTGGTATCATAAAAATTATAATGTAAACGATTTGGATGAACAGCTTACTTTAAGGATACAGGGTCCTTATAAATTGTGCCGTCATCCTCTGTATTTTTTCTCAATCGTTTTTTTACTATTTAGACCGGAAATGGATTTATCGTATTTAACATTCTTTCTCTGTATAATTGCTTATTTTTATATCGGATCTTTTTATGAAGAGAAAAAATTAATTGTCAGGTTCGGCAGCGATTACAAAAAGTACAGGGATGTTGTTCCCAGAATATTTCCGTATAAATTTTTGCATCCGTACAAACCGGAATCCGTTAATCATGAGTTTTTAAGTCGAAGAAAATTATAACGTATCAATAAAACAATATCTATGCATATAAACGCTTGTAATTCGGCGGTTAGATAGTAACTGTTCCGGATATCCCTTATCTTATTGTGTGGGTCAAGCCATTGAAAGAACGGAAAAAAATATTACCTTAACGCATTAATTAATAACTTTTATTTATATAATTGAATTCTTTAAGTTCAACTTATTGCAATATTTAGGTTCATGTTTAATTAAAAATTTGAATTTTGAAGAATATGTATTTATAATGGATCAATTAAATAGAATAATGGAGTTTTAAATATGGATATGAATATACACGCGACTACTATTTTGGGAGTTGTACATAAAGGGCAATCTGCAATTGGCGGGGACGGCCAGGTTACACTCGGAAATACGGTTATGAAGCATAATGCTGTAAAAATTAGAAAGCTCGGTAACGGAAAAGTTTTATGCGGCTTTGCAGGCGCAGCTGCAGATGCATTTACATTGATGGAAAGATTTGAAGATAAACTCGAACAATATAGAGGAAATGTAAACCGTGCTGCCGTAGAACTTGCCAAGGATTGGAGAACGGATAAATATCTTAGGAAACTTGAAGCAATGCTTGCCGTTATTGCTGAAGGTCAGGCATTAGTTGTTTCCGGAAACGGAGATGTTATTGAACCTGATGATAAAATTGTAGCAATCGGTTCGGGAGGAATGTATGCTCTTTCAGCAGCAAAAATGTTAAAGAAATACAGCAGCCTTAGTGCAAAAGAAATTGTTGAGGAAGCACTGAAAACTGCTTCTGAAATTTGTATTTACACTAACGATAAAATTAATGTTGAAGTAATTTAAAATAAAAGAATGAATCGGAAAATGAAAAATAAATCGATGAAGACCTTAACTCCCACTCAAATAGTTACCGAGTTGGATAAATACGTAATCGGGCAGAATGAGGCTAAAAGGGCAGTAGCAATTGCATTAAGGAACAGATGGAGGCGCCGTCAGGTTTCCAACGAATTAAGAGAAGAAATTCTTCCCAATAATATAATATTAATCGGCCCAACCGGTGTTGGTAAAACTGAAATTGCTAGGAGACTGGCAAAACTTGCTGAAGCTCCTTTTATAAAAGTAGAAGCTTCTAAGTTTACCGAAGTCGGTTATGTAGGACGGGATGTTGAATCAATGATCCGGGATTTAGCTGATTATGCCGTTAATATGGTAAAATCCGAAAAGACTGAAGAAGTCCAGGCAAGAGCGGAAGAACTTGCCGATGAAAAAATATTAGATCTTCTTATACCCCCGGTTAAGAAAGTTCCGCATGTTAATGAAGAAGCTGAGGGAGAAGTAAATAACGAGGAATATCAAAATCAAAAAACCCGTGAGTGGATGAAACAGAAACTAAAAAACGGGGAATTAAACGATAAGATGATCGAGTTCGATACTAATGCTCAAAATACGGTTGGTATGCAGGTTCTGGGTCCGTTTGGTATGGATGATCTCGGTATCAATTTCCAGGAAATAATGGGCAACCTGATGCCTAAAAAAAAGAAAAAGAGAAAAACTACCATAGCAGAAGCAAAAGCAGTAATCGCTCAGGAGGAAGCACAAAAATTAATTGATATGGACGCAGTTCAAAAAGAAGCAATAGAAAGAGTTCAGGATTCCGGGATTGTTTTTGTTGATGAAATTGATAAGGTAGCAGGCGGCGGAAAAGGGCAGGGCCCGGATGTTTCCAGGGAAGGCGTACAAAGGGATCTTCTTCCGATTGTGGAAGGTTCCAACGTTAATACAAAATACGGTGTGGTTAAGACAGATCATATTTTGTTTATAGCCTCCGGGGCATTTCATGTTTCAAAACCATCCGATTTAATTCCCGAATTACAAGGCCGTTTTCCCATTAGAGTTGAATTGAAAAGTCTTACCCAGGAAGATTTTGTAAAGATTTTAACAACTCCCGAAAATGCATTGCTGAAACAATATAATGCGTTATTAGAAACCGAGGGAGTAAGTCTTGAATTTACACCGGACGCAATTAAGGAAATTGCCAGAATTGCTTCCGAAGTAAATGAACAAGTTGAAAATATCGGGGCCCGCAGATTGCATACGATTTTAACTACATTGTTAGATGAAATATTGTTCAATGTACCCGATAAAATTCCTTCGAGTAAAGTTAAAATTACCGCAAGAACTGTTAAGCAAAAATTGGACAGCATCGTTAAAAACCGCGACTTGAGTAAATTTATTTTGTAGTTTGGATTCAATTTAATGTAAATTCCGGCAGTAGGAAGAAATTTTTGTACTGCCGGATTTTTTCTTTTAATCTTTGCCGTCCAAAACCATCAGAAGGAGATTGCGCACATTAAAAGAAATTCGTTAAAAAATTATCCGTAGTGGAACGTTAAAAGATAAAAGATAAATGTTGTTTGAGTCCGACAGCTGCCGGACGAGTTCATTTATCTTAGTGAAACGAAGGATAATTTTATGGCAAAGCCATTCCTTTGGAAGAATTTCTTTTATAGTGCATGTTTCTTTTGGTACTTTTCTTACGCTAAGAAAAGTACATTATAAAAAATACTATAAAATTCTCTTCGTTAACATTTATCGAAACGTTAGATGTGTTAAGAATCGGTTTTGTATTTTTCAATAAAATTTGTTTAACTGATTTATTTCGAACTTTATCTCTCTCAATAAAACTAATTTGGACAGAAATACTCTTAATAATTAAACTCCGCACATTTAATATTTGGATAAATTTTTTATCTTAGCTTATCCGAATCTTTCCATTATTTATGAAAAGCATTTATGAATGTACCGGCTTTGTTAAAAAATAAATTTTTAATAAAAATATTATTACTTGCTGTTTCTATTATCCTCCTTTTTGCATTAAAAAATACCGAAAGAGGTATAAATAAAAGTATTGAGAAAACATTTGCAAATATAAGAGGACAGCAGCAGCCGGATACAAATATTGTTATAATTGATATAACTGAAAATGATATTGACAACCTGGGACACTGGCCCTTAAAACGAAGCTATTATGCTTTACTGGTAAATAGTTTAACAAAATATAAAGTTAAAAAGATCGGATTGGAGGTTTTTCTAAGCGCCAAATTTGTTACCCAAACTATTTATGATAATCTTCTTACAAGGGAAATTCAAAAATCCGGCCGTGTTGTACTTAGCTCCTTGGCAGGGGATTTATATTATAAAGATGGAAAATATTATACCGATTCTTTAAGCTATCCGAGTCCTAAACTGCTTGACGAAAATTTGATAACCGGCCATGTTAATTATTTCTCGGTTAACGGAATTCAAATTCCTTCAAAAGTTTATTATGATCATTCCGCAATAAAATCATTTGCTTTGCAGCTTGCAGGCAGTAAATATTTTAATGACGAAAATAAACTTCTTAATGTAAATTTTATTTCTTCATGGAAAAAGTTTAAGACAATTTCTTTGTTGAATTATTTTCAGCTGGTTAATAATAACAGCCCTGAGCTGAACCAATTAAAAGATAAAATAATAATTATCGGCGTCAGCGATCCTCAAATTGCTTCGGCAATCAGTACTAATTTTGACGGGCAAATGCCGGGTGTTGCTTTACATGCTTTCGCTCTGGATAATATCTTAGAGAACAGGGGACTTAATAATCAATTCATTTTTCCTTCGGCAATTCTTTTTGTAATAATTATTGCTTTTTTAGTGTTTGCGGAAAAAAGAAAAATTGAAATGAAAAAGATCCCGTTTTATATAGTTACTTTCATGCTTTTTATTCTTATTTCTTTCATCCTATTTTCTTTTGTTAATTTGGAACTTTCATATTCGTTTTTTTTAATTCCCTTTATTCTGTTAATTATTTTAGACTCAGCCTTTTTTCTTCTTGATAAAAAAATAATTTTAGAGGGAGCGGTTGATGAAACAAACCTGTTAAAAAAGCTCCTGGAAAATAAAGAACATGAATTAATCAAGCTTCAAAAAGAATTAAACCTTTCGGGTGAATCCGGATCAACTGCATTACTGGAAAAAATAAAAACTTTAAAAATCGATATAGAAAGGCTTAAAGAAACCGAGGCAGATAGTAAGGAAACGGAAATAGCTCCCGACCAGCCGGTTCGGGAATTTAAAAATATCGTCTACCGTTCGAAGCAAATGTCCGGCATAATTGATTTAATTAAAAAGGTTGCACCAGAAGAAGCCAATATATTGATATTAGGTGAAAGCGGCACGGGGAAAGAGCTTGTAGCTCAGGCAATTCATTCTCTGAGTAAAAGAAGTAATAATAACTTTGTGGCGGTTAACTGCGGGGCGTTATCCGATACTCTTCTTGAAAGCGAGCTGTTCGGACACGTTAAGGGAGCATTTACCGGCGCTGTGGCTGATAAAGTAGGTCGGTTTGAGGCTGCCGATAACGGAACAATTTTTCTTGATGAAATCGCAGAGACTTCGGAAAATTTTCAGGTTAAGCTGCTTAGAGTAATTCAGACCGGGGATTATGAAAAGGTCGGTTCTTCAAAAACATATCATACTAATGTAAGAATTTTGGCAGCTACAAATCAAAAATTAGAAACTGCAGTTAAGGAAAAGAAATTTAGAGAGGATTTGTATTACAGGCTTAATGTAATTAAAATAGAACTGCCTCCGTTAAGAGAAAGAAGGGATGATATTGCTGTTTTGGCAAATTATTTTCTGCTGAAAGAAAATCCGGAAATAAAATTGTCGGAAGCAGCAGCAGACGCACTTGTCCGCAACGAATGGAAAGGAAACATTAGAGAACTAGAAGCCGTAATAAAAAGAGCTGTTATTTTTGCTAAATCGGCAGACCGCAAACTGGTTCAGTTAGCCGATCTTCCCGAGGAAATTGTAAGAGACAGCAAATTTAATTTTGAAGACCTGGTAATAGAATCACTGCGTTCGAAAAAGTTTTCGCGTTCGTCTATTATGGAGACCGCCAAAGAATTAGGCAACGTAAGCCGGACGGTAATTTCGGAAAACTTCCGCGGTTACTCTTTGAAAGCGTATGTGGAAAATGAATTTGATCAAGCAGCCGCAGCTAAAATTATAGCAGGCAGTGAAGATGAAGAAATGATCGGTAAGGTTAACAGCAAGCTTGAGCTTTTTCTTAAAAATATTGAAAATGATATAAGTGAGTCATCAGTTAAAGATTTTGAAAAGGTTAAAATTAATTTTAATTCCAAATACAAAAACCTGCCTCACAAGTTTCATTATTATCTTGATGAAATTATAAAAAAGAAATTGGAATAAGATTTAGATTATTTCATAAAAGTAAGGAACTTAATCTCTAAAATTATTTAAGCAATAACATTTCAATCAACCCGTGTTTCTGCCGATGGCAGGTAAATTAAATACAACGGGTATCCTATAATAAAATAATTTAAGTAATAATAGTACAAACACCCAACGTTTTAAAAACGTTGGGTGTTTCGTTTTAGCAATTTAATTGAGAAGTAGAATTTTTTTGTTGAAATATAATTGCCGGATTGTATACGATAAAAGTATAATCCAATCGCGAGACTACATGCTTTGAATTATTCTAAACTGTAAACATTTATAAGTGTATTGCTTAAAAGGTATCCTAACAGTTGACCGGACTGTAAAAAAAACAGAAGCCTGATGTTTGCAGAAACTGCTTTCCCGGCGTCACCAGCGCCGGGGAAATTTTTTAGAATAAATTTTCTTTAGCTTAGTTCCTCCTTAATATTTTTATTTTCTTTTTAACATCATTATTATTCCGTTTGTCGGATTGGTTGTATAACCGACAACAACTATTAAGTCATTGGTTATTGCTGTTGAAAGCCATGTGTAATTACTATTAGGATCATAAGGCATTCCAAGTTGTTTCCATCTAACACCGTTAAAATATCTTATTGTATTTCTCTCACCTACAAGTATCATCTGATTCTCTGCCAAACCTCTTATCTGAGAAAGAAATCCCGAATATTGTCCGCTGGTATTTCCTCCCCAATGATTGCCCGGCAGCGATTTTACAAAACTAATTTGTCCTCCAATGTCTCTATAAAGCCAATTGCCCGCAAAAAAGACTGTGCCGGTATTACTTACCCATACTGTTCTTGCGATACCATCGAAATAAGGTTTAAACAATTGGCTGGAACTTCCAAGCGATTTTCCCTCAGCTATTGAATGAAATCCATTTTCATTACCTTCCAACAATATTCCATCATAATTTTGGTAACTTCCGCCACATATATAAATGTTATTACCATTATTTGAATAGATATCAAAAAATCCCATCGAAGTTCCGCTTGTAATCATCTGCCATAAACCATTAGAACCTCGATGAGCTATAAGACCATTGTTGCCAACTATATATATATCATGGTTAGGACCTCCATACATTTTATTGACATTAGAAGAGAAGTTAATATCCAAGGGAATCGTATTATATTGATGCCCGTCCCAATGAGTCCCAGCCTCAAACCAAATATCATTTGCATTGAAAGATAAAACCGAATGTATCGGTAGGTATAAATCTTGACCTTGATAATAATACGGAACTTTCTGGAGTTTCCAATCTTTGCCATTCCAAATTGCAAGATTATATGGTTGTGGATCTAACTGCCCAGCCGAATCGTTTGAATATATTTCCCCAACAGCCCATATATCTGTGTCATTTATGACAGAAACATCATATAGCTCACTTGGCATTCCGGTAGCATTAAAATCTCCGAATTTATATAATTGCCAGCTATAACTGCTGCTTGTGCTGTCTAATGTGGTTACTTGAATGGGAAGGCTCTGTTTTTTATTATTTCCATTTGTAATCTGGTATGCTATATAATTGTAGCTCTTTGAAGGCTGAACAGTAGTGTCAACTAACACCGTATCTGTTTGTGAGAGAGTTCCGGCTAAGACTACATTTCCATTCCTTGTTATTTCATATTCCCCGCCATTAGAGCTATTTGTGAATCCAAGCTTTAACCAAACTTCCGTGCATACTACGTCAACTGCTGAAAAGCTTATCTCATTCTTTGGCGCGGTTGGACTGCTGCAATTAAACTGCGAGAAGATGAGAAAGATTATGATTAGCGAAAAAAGTAATGAAGATTTCTTCATGTTAATATCCTTTCATATTCTGAAAATAAAATGAAGATTTTTTTCGAAATGTATTGTGTAAATAATTTATTAAAAAATGCAGAGGAAGGAATTTTATTTTCCCTTCCATAAGATATGACGAGAAAATGTTCTCTAAAAATCAGCCCCTTTTTTAATTTTAAAAAATATCTCATGAAATAACCCCCATTGATTAAAATATTTTTTCCGATATTATTTTACGTTTTTATAATTCCAATTTCAATTAAAATAATATTAATATCAACCCTTTGTTTGAGATAGATTTCATAACTCTTAAACTTTTTACCAATTGGTATATAAATTAAAACAGTTGAAATATGTACTATTTTTTTTTAAGAGGTTGTCTCAAAAGTAATTGTCTATTTAAAAATCCGTGAAAATCAGTCAAATCTGTGTCATCAGCGTTCTATCATTCAAAAAAAACATTACTTTTGAGACAGCCTCTTAATGATATAAGAAATCACATTGTAATCGTTTCTCCAAAGGAGTCCTTCGGAAAACGGTTTTGATATTAGTTTCGAACAACGGATTAATATCAAGATAGAGTAATATCAATCATATATGCTTAGATTAATCTTAACAAGAAATTTGCTTCAAAATAATTAATAAAAACTAATTGTGTGTATTAAAAATTTATTTAAGAAATTGTAAAATAAACAAACATTTATGTCAGTCTGAGCGGAGTCTGGGAATCCATCCCTTTGGGAGAAGACTGATATTCACCGTTCGACTTCGCTCACGGTGACAATTTAAGACGTTTTCGAAAATAGATTTATATCTAAAATTTCCTTTAGCCCGTATTATTACTCAATTCACACAACGGGTTAATAAAATTTTATAATTATTTTGCTTAATAGAATTGAATATCACGGGTAATATCCAATAATCCTTTTTATTTGCCGGGAATCATTTATATCCGCAGTTCAAACACAAACATTCAAATTGAATTACAAGCATGGTTAAATTTGTAAAGCATTTTATGTAAAGATTAAATGTTATCTCAGCTTAAAGCTCAAGATATATTGTCCAATTAAGTTCTTAATTGTATACATAAATATTCAGTTACTGCCGAGAATTCATTTTTTTTCTGTGTTTTTTTGTGGCATAATGATTGAAACACCAAATTGATTCCAATTCACAAAATTTGAAAATGAGAAATAAGGGAGGAAAAATGTTCAATAAAAAATTACTATTTATTTTTTTTATTTGTTTATTATCTGCGGTAAATATTTTAGCGCAAGAATCCGAAGATTCCACGAAAACCTGCAACAATTGGTGGCATAAACATCATCATTTTAATATTGATATATTCAAAAATGAATTTAAAGGGAGCCCCACTATCTCTTTCGATTACGGTTTCTCCAAAATGAGTCTGAAAAATTTCAATGAGAAATTCGCCGGTCCTAATTTATTGGAATTGCGGCTCGGTTATACTTTTATTGATGATAATGAAAATGGGGATATCCTGGATTACAAATTTCATTACTTTTATATAAGTAATTTTTCCACAAATTTATCCGGTTCTTCCAACGGCACTGACTTAAAATCTGAAATGTGGAGATTCGGCTTCGGAAGATCAACAGGGTACGGCTATAAAATAAATTCTCTTGCAATTATTCCATATCATACATATTCATTCGAATGGGTTCGTTTGAAAATGAAAGATGTTCCGGTTGATCCCGCAGATATTAGTACAATTAACCTGTTCAATCAATCATACCGTTTCGGTAACAGCTTTGAAGGCGGCGTCAGGTTTAGAGTGGTTAAAAACTTAATGATTGATGCAGGCTACGAAAGATCGATTGTTTTTCCGCGTCATTTATTCTGGAAATGGGCGGGAAGCGTAATAATAGAAGCGGCAGGTGAGGGAGCAATAGATCATTTTGTCGATAAGATAGTTGATTCTTCTCCGTATGCAGCGCCTATAGTAAGCTTTGTTCTCAAAAATGCACTGTCATACGGTATTTACGAATTGAGACAGGAAAAAATGAATTGGCCTTTTTCTACTGTTCCGCCGCTTTCATTCGATCAATTCAAAATCGGACTTACTTTCGTATTTTAATTATTTAATGAGGCTGTCACGAAAGAGGGAATTTGTCATGCTGAACTTTGCCAAAGGCATTCCTTTGGAAGATTCAGCATCTCTTTTAAGTAAAATTCGAAAATATAGATTCCGGGTCAAGCCCGGAATGACAGTTTTAAGACAGCCTCTTTCTTTCCTTCTTAATTTATTCTTATTTTGATGTAATTATTATAAAGTTGATTATTGACTTTATTTAATTTTTCCGATAGTTTAATTAATACAAAAGAGGAATTAAACAGGGCATCAATTATTTAAGTGTAAATCTTTTTATTAAAATTTTAATACATAAATTTTATAGTAAATATATGAAGATATGCTTTACCGCTGCATTGCTTGGAGTATTAATATTTCTATTCCCTGATAAACTATTTCCTCAATTATATGAATTTAAATTTGATCATCTTTCCATAAAAGACGGCTTGTCGCAAAGTGCTGTTACCTGTATTTATCAAGATAAAAAAGGATTTATGTGGTTCGGCACTCAAGACGGTTTGAATAAATACGACGGGTATAATTTTACGGTTTATAAATACGTTCCGTTCGATTCAACATCATTATCGGATAATTGGATACAGGCAATATCCGAAGATGAAAACGGAAATTTATGGCTGGGAACATACAGCGGAGGCATTTTTGAATTTAATATTGATAAAGGGACATTTACTAATTTTCGGAACGACCCTGCAAATAAAAATTCATTAGCCGATAATAGGGTATGGGCTGTTTATGCGGAAAATCCAAATACAATATGGATAGGCACTTCCGGCGGTTTGGATAAATTCGATAAAATCAATAATTCGTTTATTCATTATCAAAATATTAGAAATGATACAAATAGTTTAGGTAACGATGCAGTTAATGCAATTTATAAAGATAAAGACGGAATACTCTGGCTTGGTACCTGGGGCGGAGGATTAAGTAAATTCGACAAGACAAACAATACCTTCCGCAATTATAATTTTAATAATCCGGGATCAGGAAAATTCGGATACAATTATGTTAAAACTATTTGCGGCGACGGCGATTATCTTTTACTCGGTACAAGTCTCGGCTTAATAAAATTTAACCGTATCAATAATAATTTTACTATACTTTCATTAAATGGTTATGATAAAAGTGATCATCTTTCAATTCAATCATTGTTTAAAGATTCAAACGGACAATTTTGGATCGGAACACATCACCATGGATTGTTCAGATTAAACATTAACGACAACAGCTATGAAAAATATGTTAATGATATATCTAATAAGGAAAGTATCAGTGATAATTGGATTTCGGCTATTTATGAGGACCGGAGCGGAGTTTTGTGGTTTGGAACCGGAAAAGGCATCAATAAATTATCTCCATATTCAAAATACTTTGTCCATTATGAAGAAAAATCCGGCGATCCCAATTCTTTGAGCGGAAAGGAAGTAAATGCCGTATTAGAAGATCATGAAGGAATGATCTGGATCGGGACGTGGGAAGGTGGTCTAAGCCGGTTTGATATTAACAAAAACAAATTTAAAAGTTTTAAACATTCTTCGATTAACAGTTTTAGCATACCGAGTAATATAGTCTGGCAAATTTATGAAGACCGGGACAATACCTTGTGGGTCGGTACATACTCGGGCTTAAAGATTTTTGACAGAAAAAAAGAGAAGTTTATTACTCCCTCTTTCCGGATGAAGTTAAAGCATAATAATATCTCGGCAATTTATGAAGACTCTCGTGGTTTTCTTTGGATAGGAACTTGGGGAGGAGGAATTTATAAATATAATAAAGCGAATAAAGAATTAACTAATTACGTCAATATAATAGGCGATACCAACAGCATCAGCGATAATATAATTACCTCGATTTTTGAGGACAGCAAAGCCGGATTATGGATTGGCACAAACGGCGGCGGATTGAATTTTTATGATTATGAAAAAAATATATTTTCCAGATATATTTATAAGCCCAGCGATAAGAACTCTTTAAGCAATAACCATGTTACTGCTATTTTAGAGGATAAAAATAAAAACTTGTGGATTGGAACATGGGGAGGCGGGCTTAATTTGTTTAATCCGGATAATAAAATTTTTAAGCATTTTACGGAAGAAAATAAGCTCTCTAATAATGTAGTGTACGGAATACTGGAAGATTCTAATAACTATTTATGGATAAGTACGGATAACGGTTTGTCGAGAATGGATCTCTCCAGCTTCAATATTATGAATTATGATTTGAAAGACGGCCTGGGAAATGATCAATTCAGTCATGGATATTTTAAATGTAAAAACGGTAATATGATTTTCGGAAGTATAAACGGTTTTACCCTTTTCAATCCGGAAAAAATAAAAGTTGATTCCAGTAAGCCTACCGTTGTAATAACCTTATTTAAAATATATAATAGAGATATTAATCTTGCTCATCAAATATCCGAAGTGAAAGAAATTAATTTAAATTATTTGCAGCACGATTTAACGATTGGGTTTTCAGCGTTGGACTTTTTAAGCCCCGGCAAAAACAGGTATGCCTACATGCTTGCTGGATATGATAAAGATTGGATTTATCTGAATCACAAAAGAAATGTATTTTATACAAACCTCGGGCCGGGAAATTATGTCTTTAAAGTTAAAGCAACAAATGGAAATAATATCTGGAGTAATAATGTTACGTCATTAGGAATTATTATTACCCCGCCGTTTTGGAGAACCTGGCCTTTTATAGTGTTAGTAACTTTAATACTTCTATTTATTATATTTTCAGTACACAAATACCGTTTGGAACAGCTTCTTAAATTTGAAAGAATAAGAAGCAGCATAGCAATTGATCTTCACGACGATATCGGTGCGAGCTTAACAAGAATATCCCTTTTCAGCGGAACAGCATTGCGGATACTTGAAAAATTTCGTTCTAAAAAAGAAGACTCCGACGGTTTAAATAAAATCGAGTCGTTATTGAATGAAATTGGAAATGATTCACGCAATTTAATCGGATCGATGAGTGATATCGTATGGACCGTAAATCCTCAAAATGATTCCTTTGATAATATTACAATTCGTATGAAAGATTACACATCCAAAGTTATGGAGTTAAATGAAATAGATTATGATATAGTTATAGATCAAGGACTTTCGTCGCTTTCACTGCCGATGGATTTTAGAAGAAATTTATTTATGATATATAAAGAGGGAATTTCAAATATTATAAAACATGCAAATGCAACAAAAGTAGAAATAAAATTATTCAGGGAAAGGAATAAGCTTGTGCTTTCAATTCAGGATAACGGAAAAGGTTTTGATGTAAACAGCAGCAGCAGCGGGAACGGACTTCAAAATATTAAAGAAAGGGCACTGGCTTTTAACGGTTCATCTTTTTGCTCATCAACTCCAAATACAGGGACTATTCTACAAGTCGACCTTAAATTACCCTAAATAGGGGATTTTATAAATACTAATTTAAATTGATTTTTCACATGATTAAATGCAGGTATTCATTTAATCTTAAAAATTTGGGTTAATAAATTTTTTTTATCCGTTTATAAATCCAATATTGACTTGACAGTTTCTTCATTAATTAAAAAGAAATCTATCGGCGGTATTGTTGAATATACCTTTTTATTATGTAATTAGGTTAACCGGGCTGGGGAAGATTATAGTTGAATCTTTACCTATTTAATTGTAGGGAATTGGGGAATATCATTTCGGGTGGGTTGCGGAGAAACCGGACAGTTGTGTTATTACCTGCATTTTATTATCAAACAAATTTTACTGTAATTATTCTTTTGGTACAGATTATATAGTTTTTAGCGTTCAAGGAGGATCGCGCTATTATTTTAACCATAAAATTGCAGCGAGGTTATGGAGATGGTTATATAAAAATCGGTATTGAATATAAATTATAATACTTCCTCTCGCCTAATAAATAGACTCTTTAAATATTTAAAGAGTCTATTTAGATTTTTTAAAATGGAATTGTTTTGGAAATCAGCGAATCTTTTCTTTACTTCGAATATTTAATTAGAGTAGATTTTTATGGAAATGAAAACTAAAATTGATGATTCTCAATTAGAGTGTCAAATAAGAGTTGCAATAGTCGAGGATGATCAAAAGATCAGAGAAACTTACCGTCAATTAATAAATGATACCGAAGGAATGGAATGCGTGGGTAATTACGGATCATGCGAGGATCTATTGGAAAACCTGGATGATATTTTAGTAGATGTCCTTCTAATGGATATCGGTTTGCCTGGCATGTCGGGGATCGAAGGAATTAAAAAAGTTAAAGAGCAATATCCTTCGATTGAGATATTAATGTTGACGGTTTATGATAATGATGAAAAGATTTTTCAGTCTATTTATGCCGGAGCTTCAGGTTATATTTTAAAAAATGTAAGTTCGGAAGAATTATTAAATGCGATCAGGGAAATTAAAACAGGCGCTCCTATGAGTGCGGCTATAGCAAGACGGGTGCTGAATTTTGTAAGAGAGACGGACAATACTACCAGGTTAAGAGAGTTTAAATTGACGCCGCGCGAGACGGAAATATTACAATTATTAGTTGACGGGCTAAGCTTTAAAAAGATCGGGGATAAACTCTTTATCAGTTCTTTCACGGTACACTCACATATAAAAAGAATCTATGAAAAACTGCATGTTCATTCCAAAACGGAAGCTGTGGCTAAAGCTTTGAAAAATAAATTTTTTGTAGATTAAACATCTCACTTAGATTAATATAAAATAATTGGTATGTCCTAGTTTGTATTATTCCTTTTGCTAAAGGATGTTATGGCGAACAGAGTCTAGCCATAACATCCTTTAATTTAATTAAATCCCTCGACTTCGCTCGGGATGATAAAAATTAATTTTCAAGATTTAAACAAATTAGTACACTTCCGAATAATTCTACCGGTTTTGACATATCCGTCCAAAATACTTTCAAAGGATTAAGATAAATATTTGTGGTTTCTAAAATGGATAAGGCAATAAGGTTAATTTATTTCAGGAGAGTTTTATGTTACTAAGGTTGGATAGGAAATAAGCTTTAAGATGTAATTAGATTCTATAATAATACTAAATGACTAAAAGGCAAAGGCAAACCTTATTTCAACCTACTGAAAGTTTATCAACCTTAGTACTAATTATCAACATCCAAAAATAACCTTATAAACTTATTCTAAAACATTAAAGATAAAAAATGATTAGGACAGCATTTTTCTGAATTTAAAATAAAGTGATTGTTTTGAACTTAGACTTTTATAAGTATAATACAGTTTATTTGTCAAACTGATTTTCTGCTTTACATTTATTTTGGATAGTAATGGCTTCTGATTAAAAATTTAACTTAAAATAATATATACATGTTTATCTTTATAACTTTATTATTTAACTTACCGAAAAGAAAAAAAAATTAACAGGGAATAGAACTCGTATCTTAATTTTATTGAATCATTTTCTGTAATATTTTAAAACTTAAATTTTAGTTTGTAAAATAAAAGAAAATTATCTTTTTGAAGTAAAAATATAATTTCTAAAGGGAGGTCCAATTGGCAGAAAAAATACTAAAAATCTTGCCGGTCGCTGCAGTTTTTCTTTTACTAACTTATACAGGCTGTTCGAAAAAAAATAGTAATCCGGTTAATCCTGTGGTTAACAGCCAGGATTTTGGCTCTGTTACATTGAACGGAAGCGGGCACAATAATACTAAAATTAATTTTGTATATAATGAATGTGCTTATATAAGTTCCGATAGTAATACCATGTGCATAATGTATGGTTTAAATAATTCCGATACGGTATTGGTAGAAGTCATTTTTCCCGGATCGTCAGTTAATAATTATGCGTGGATTGATTACCATGATACAACAACTATCAGCGGAGTAGGAGTGATTTATTTTAATTCGGATGGAAATCATGAATTTTATGTTCCCAAAACAGGCGGGAATACCAATATCACAAAATACGGAGTTGTGGGAGAAACAGTTGAAGGTTCCTTCAGCGGAAGCGTTGAAGACATAGCTAGTAATTCAACGATTTCAATATCCGGTACATTTAAATCAACTCGTTTAAATGATGAATAATGAACAGTAAAAATGCTTTTTAATAACTGAAGTTACGCAAAAATGAATTTTAAAGTCCAATATTGTCATTCCCACTAAACTAGCCCGATCGGCAGGCAGGGGGGAAATCTATTTTCTTCTTATTTTAGTATAATGGATAAGGCTGTCTCAAAAGAGGGAATTTGTCATGTCGAACTTGTTTCAGCATCTCTTTTTAAGAGAAATTCGAATGTTTAGATTCCGGGTCTTCCGAAGGAATGCCTGCGGCAAAGCCCGGAATGACAGTTTTGAGACAACCTCATGACACTCGCTTTCTTCCGTCTTGCGTAACCTCAATTAGTAATTAACTTTTCATAAGTTTGGAGAATTGTTTCCTTTAATTTCACAAGCACCGCCTTTGGAGAATCTTACAAAGCATGCATATTATATTTTTCAATCAGTAAATTTAATTTTTAGGTGGACTATTTCCGAAACGCTTCCGGTTCTTACCGGAGGGCCCCAGGTCCCGGCGCCGCAGGAAACATAATACTGAGTTCTGTCTTTTTTCAAATAACCCCAGCTTACTTCATAAATCATTTTTGTAATTAAATTTGCAGGGAACATTTGTCCGTGATGGGTATGTCCTGAAAGCTGGAGGGCAACATTATTTTTCTCAGCATCTTCCAAACCGAAAGGAGTATGATCCATTAAGATAATCGGATAATTTTTGTCGGCGTTTTCCAAAATTTCTTCTAAAGATTTTCTTGGCTTGCCTGTAAATTGTTTTTTAGCTCTATCTTCTCTGCCTGCAAGATTGAAAGAATTCATGATGAGAGCCGAGGAATCTCTTAACATTTTAATACCGTAACTTTCAATGAAAGCGACTGCACTGTCAATTCCGTTTATATATTCGTGGTTGCCGGTAATTGCGTATATCCCGTTCCTGGATTTAATATTAACCAACGATGCGCCGATATGTCTCTGCCTCAGAATTTCAGCGCTGTCGTCAAATAAATCGCCTGCAATTAAAACTATATCGGGATTAAATTCGTTTATCTTGTCTACAATTTTAGATAGAAACTTACCGTCATTTATCGGGGATAAGTGAATGTCCGAGACCATTACGGCGTTCAATTCCGTTAACTTGCCGCTGCCTTTCGGTATATTTAACTCAAGGGTTTTTATTTTTATATTTCTCGTATTCAAATAGCCTGCAAAGACTACAATCACAACTGCAACCGTAACGATTATTCCTGTGATAAATTTAGCTTGTAAATAATTTTCTTTAATAATAGAAGGGAAGAAATTGAGCTGCCAGTTAAATAATCTTATTACATCTAAAAAAACTACGGCAATAAAAAAGTAAACCATCAAAGCAAACCATAATGCTCCGATCCAGAGCATAATATCATATAAAAACGACGGAAAATATTTTGTAAAAATCTTTGCAGCAAGATATGAAAGAGAAAATACCAAAAAGATAATAAGGTAGAATATTCTGGCGTGCGGATAAACCGCAAGCGCCTGCCAGCCTCTTATGAAGATATAATAATTAAGCGCGGAATAAATTATAAAAAATATTGAAAAAAAGACTAACATATTTTAACTGCTTTTTAATAAAAAATAAAAATTATCTTTCCCCTAAGGATTGAAAACAAAAAAAGAAAATAAATTATTTAAACATAAAATAAAGTAATAGAGGTCAATTAAACAAACTGAATTTAGTGCAGACACCCAATGTTTTTAAAACATTGGGTGTCTTGCTTTGCCGGGTGTCTTAAAAGCATAATCAAAAGAATAAATTTTTATTTAGAAAATATATCACTAATAATATAATCATTTGAAATGCCGTACTTAAGTGCATTTGTCTGCTGACGGCCGCACTTTTGTAAGCCGTACATTGCTTCTATGGTTCGCAGCAAGTTTACATGGGTTACACCTTTGCCTTCGGGATAATCACCCGGTTTTATGTTGGCGCCGGCAATTATAGTCGGAATCCTGTTTCGTATATCATGATTTTTACTTGCCGGATCGGTAAAACCTGAGTAGTGTGTCTTATCGGAATTTTCATCGAAAGTAATTATTAAAAGGCTGTTGTGGGTTTTTGCCCATTGATAATAGCTGTTTAAATTTTCTTTCAGCCAATTATCTCCGTCTTTTACACTTTTAGGGGGTTTCCCGTTGTGCATATCATGAATTAAATTGGGGATTACAAAACTAACAGTCGGAAGTTTTGAAAAGTCTTTTGGAAATTGTTTGAATTGAAGATTGGATGATGTCTCAACAGTATTTCCATGCGGAATATTTGCAAAACTTACCCACGGCACATGCTTCCTTGCGTAATAACCTTTACGCGAGATAGTATCTCCGATTTCAGGAAGGCTTTCGGAATAGCCTTTAAATGTATAACTGTTCTTTATTAACTGCTGTCCTAGATTACATGTCTTAAACGGATAATTTTTATTATTGGAATTTGTTGGTATTACATCAAAATGCCCTACTCCTTGATCACTGCCGGAAAGCAGCCAGAAGTAGTTGCCTTCGCTAAAATGTTCTTCCGCATAAAAGTTTGTAAGGTTTGCTCCTTCTTTTACCAATACATCATTTATATAGGGTGCGGCGCTGTTTCCTATTATTTGATCATAATCTTTATTCTCTTCTATTACAATTACTATATGACTGTACTTTGGAAGTTTTATGGATTTTGTGTGTTCGTCTTTTTTTGTTAATTCGGTAAATCCCAGGGAAAAAAGCAGAAATAATGCGGCGATTAAAATGTTTTTCATGATTTCCTCAAAATATTTTATCTTCTTTTCAAAAATCAAATTAAGTTCAAATAAAATTTAATTAAGAAATTGTTGAGGTTAACTGATTTGCGATACAATGAATTATTTTATAATAATTAAAAATGATCGATTATTTTGATAATTATGTCTAAATTAATATCGTAATTATTTTTTTATTTAGAACTTCTGCAGTAATCCCGATATTTCTTATTTGTATAATCTATTGTTAAATGAATACATCGGGACTTAAGATGATAGATGCAGTTCGTATAAATATTAAGGATTGTTTAGTAAAGGGAAGATATGAGTTTACAAAAAGTTCTTGTAGTTGAGGATGACAAACTGAGTATTGAAGTAATAAGAATTATACTTAATAAAATTTGTGAATTGGCTTTTGCTGAAAATGGTTTTAAAGCTGTTGAAATGGTCAAAGAAAATGACTATGATCTGATATTAATGGATGTGGGTTTGGGATATGGTATGAACGGAATAGAAACGACACAAGAAATAAGAAAAATCGAGAATTATAAAGAAACTCCCATTATAGCGTTAACTGCATATGCGATGGCGGGAGACAAGGAAAACTTTCTTTCTCAGGGAATGACTCACTATCTGTCCAAGCCTTATGAAATAAATGATTTGAAAAATCTTGTACTGCAAATTTTAAATGAAATTAAGCAGGAAAGATAAATAAGGATATTAATTTGATAGAAGAGGTTGTCTCAAAAGTAATTGTCTATTTAAAAATCCGTGAAAACCACTCAAATCTGCGTCATCAGCGTTCTATCATTCAAACAAAACATTACTTTTGGGACAGCCTCTTTTTAATTAACTTTGCAATTAATAACCATTTTAATCTATAGTTTATAATATTACAAACCTAATTTTTCTCTTATTTCTTTAGGTATAGCATCTTTGTGAACTAAAATTGCTATGGTTCTTAATTTTACAAACGGTTCCGACATATACCAAAAACCATTGTATTTTTTATCTTTGGTTCCCCACGAATTTTTTGTGTAATAAAATTTTGTTCCGTTTTGATCTTGAGCCAATCCGACTATATGCATCAAATGATCATCGGTAGTTGTATAATCATTATACGCTTTTTGTCTCATTTGCTGTGTCACTACTTTTTCTTTTTCAGGTCCCGAACCGGAAGTATCGTCATTCAAAGGAACAACAGCGTAACCTCTTTTGCGGTAAAAATTATCTTTACCAACATCTCCGTCCCATGCAATTGAGAAACCGTGTGCCAAAGCGTTATCCATAATTTTAATAAGATCGTTCAAAGGGACATTATAATATTCACCATCTTCCCAGTTATCGGGAACTTCCAGCACAAACTTGGAAAAAAATGGATGGTGCGTAAATGAAGTTATTTCTACATAGTCTTTAGTGTTGATTCCCAAACTTTTTGCAAAACTTCTGGGTGTATATTCCTTCCCATCGTATTCAAACTTTTGCGGTACTTTCCCAAGATAAATATCGCATATTGCATTTACAATTTGCTCATAATGCGACGTTATCTTTTTCCTTTCCACAATGGTTTTAAGAACAGCTTTCAGAACCGCATCCATCTCTGTATTGTTATAAAGCGAATCACCCGGTTCCAAACCCGGATAAACAGAATACGGAACCGCTCCGTAGGTATCGAATATTTTTAAAACGTCGTGTGCCTGTCCGCCTTCACCGAACTGGTACTTGCCATGATACCTTACATATTTCCCTGCTTTTAACGGGTAGGTATATCTTACATCAAACATTTCGGATAAGTTGTATTTCTTATGGTGCATCCGCATAATTTCACTTTCAAGAAACGACTGGGTTGCAAAATCCCAGCATGTCCCGGTTTTTGCCTGGTTCTTAACGGATGTAGCTCCTACCTGGTATATCATTGTAAAAATGTGCCTGTCTTTTTTCTCCTCTTTCTTTTCTTTTTTCTGCGGATATATTGATGCAGTTATAATAACCGACAAAATCAATACATAAACAGTAATCCTGGATTTCATATATCCTCCTTCGAATAAGAGATTGAATTACAAATGTGTAAATTTAATGAGATTAAGATTTAAATATGAAATAAGTTTTGTAAATGATTAGAAAAATAAACCTTTAATCGAACCGCGATATGTTAAATTTTAGCTATGCAAAAAATTCAGGGAGGATTTTAGTTCTTATTAGATTAATATTTATTTTTATTTTTCACCGTTAGATCCGGAGCCTTCATTTATTTTTATATATGTATCAACCAATACATGAACCAGCTCATCCATCTTAAAAGGTTTGATAATGAAATCATCTATACCTGATGAAATATATTTTTCGCGATCCGATTTAAGTGCATTTGCAGTCATTGCCACAATAATCGGCTGATGTTCGCGGTCGAAATCCTTTCTGATTTGAATAGTTGCCTGCTCTCCATCCATAACAGGCATTTGTATGTCCATTAAGATCAAGTCGTATGACTGGCGTTTTAATGCTTCCACTGCTTCCTTTCCGTCAAAAGCAACATCGGCCCTGTATCCCAGTTTTTCTAAAAATCTTAAAGCCACTTTCTGATTTACCTTGTTATCCTCTGCAACAAGAATTTTCAGCGGGTAATTTTCACCTATTTCCTTATTAAATTTATTTATGCCAGCATCCGCCGGTTTATTCTCAACAGGTTTATCCTTTTTAAGTACGGTTAGTAATGCACTAGGCAGACTGGAAAACTTAAGCGGTTTGGTAAGCGTTGCGGCAAAGAAAGATAAATCCGGACTTTTTTCAAGATGATAACCGTAAGAAGAAAGGAGAATAAGCGGAAGAGTTTCCAACCCCGTGATTTTCCTTATTTGTTCTGCCAGCATTATCCCGTCCATTACCGGCATGTGATAATCAAGTATTGCCAGATCGAATTGAGTATTTGTTTTTAAAGCAATTAGGGCATCTTTACCTGATGCAGCTCCTGTGGGAACCATCTTTAACGATGAAGTCTGCTGAAGTAAAATATTTCTATTGGTTTGGTTATCATCAACAATCAGCACCCGCTTGCCGAATAGTTCCGATGAATCGAAATGTACTTGATGTTCAATTGATAGTTCTACCGTAATTGTAAAATGAAAAATAGAACCTTCTCCGGGCACTCCCATACTTTCAACCCACATATTACCGTCCATAAGTTCGCATAGTTTTTTACTTATTGCCAAGCCGAGCCCGGTTCCTCCGAATTTTCTGGTAGTAGATGCATCTACCTGGGAAAAAGTTTGAAACAGCTTTGGCTGTAATTCCGGCGGTATCCCGAGTCCCGTATCTCTTACGGAAAAATGCAGAAGATAGGTAAAATTATCGCGCAGTTGACCTGATACCTTGACAACAACTTCACCTTTTTCGGTAAATTTAATAGAATTACTGAGGAGGTTAACTAAAATTTGACGAAGACGTGTAACATCTCCCGTAACGTTAGTGGATAATCCCGGATCAATAGAGTAGGTTAGTTCGAGGCTTTTGTCTGCTGCCTTGGATGCAACCAGGTCAAGCGCTTCTTCAACACAGCTTCGCACATCAAATGCATGTTTTTCCAATTCGATTTTTTGAGCTTCGATTTTTGAAAAATCTAGTATATCATTAATTAAAGAAAGCAGTATGTCGCCGCTGTTTGAAATTGTTTCTACATAATCTCTTTGTTCTTCATTTAACGGAGTATCCAGCAGTAAGCCTGTCATACCGATTACAGCATTTAGCGGTGTGCGGATTTCATGACTCATATTTGCTAAAAATTGACTTTTTACACGGCTTGCTTCAATAAGCTTTTTATTGGTTTGTTCCAATTCAGCATTTGCATTTTTTAGTTTATCCTCAGCAAGCTTTCTATCGGTAATATTTCTGCCTATGCCTATCAGCCCGATAATGTTCCCTTTTTCATCCTTAAGAGGTAATTTGGATGTAAGCAGCCATGTCTTTTTTCCTTTTGAATCTACAAAAAATTCTTCCCTATTAAGAATAGCTTTCCCGGTTTTTATAATCAATTGATCATCGGCATAAAATCCTTCGGCAATATCCTTTTCATATAGATCAAAGTCTGTTTTTCCCAAAGCCTCATCTTCGGTTTTAAGGCCCAAATTTTTGACATCGGCTAAGTTTGCAACGGTTTTTCTGCATTCTCTATCTTTTACATAAATAGCATCCGGTAGATTGTCGATGAGTGTTCTTAGTAAAATTCTTTCTTTTTGAAGAGATTCCTGAGCAAGTTTTTGTTCAGTAATATTGCGTCCAATTCCTATAAGCCCGGTAATATTTCCTTTGGAATCCTTTAGCGGAAGCTTTGAAGTAAAAAGCCAGCGTTTATTTCCATTCTTGTCGATAAAAAACTCTTCTCTATTCAGAATTACATTACCGGTATCTATTACAGAACGGTCGTTTCTATAAAAACCTTCGGCAATCTCCTTTGGGAAAAAGTCAAAATCGGTTTTCCCGATTGCTTCTTTTTCGGATTCACATCCCATATTTTCCAAGTCGGCAAGGTTGGAAATTATTTTTCGTCCTTCTTTATCCTTTGCAAAAATTGCATCCGGTAGATTATTCAGTAAAGTCCTCAGCATAATACGTTCTTGTTCCGATTTTTCTTTTTCCTGCTCATTTATATTCTTGTAATTTTCCAATTCATCATTGCGTTTGCGCAATTCGGAAATTTCTTCTAGAAGCTCGTTCTTATTTTTTTCTTTGTCTACCATAATTAATCTCAAATAAATTGGGTTAAATAAATTTTTATTTAAAATATAATGGGAAAAGAGATGGGAGATTAGAATTCTTCATTAACAGCCCTGTTTACTTTTAAGGTTCATATTTGTTAAACTCTTATAATCCGGGGATTAAATTACTAATAAAAGATTTGAAATTAAAATAAAAAGTTAAAAAAATTTCGCATTTATTAATCCTGACGGCAGGATAAATATGAAAACCTTTTTAAAATAAAAACCAACTAATAGAGGAAAAAGTTTTAAAATCAAAATGTGTGCAGATAAATTATACTGCAAGAAAATTAATCTACGCCTGTCAACTAACATACCCGGGAAAACCGGCAGTCAAAGTATCCACAGGAGCCATCTGACAAGTTCAATTTCAAGCATGTTCGGTATAGTTTTAATGAGGCCGGGTTCAAGGCCATGCAATTATACTGGGCATGCAATCATGCCTTATTAATATGAAAATATGTTATATAAAAAATCTTGACCGATTAAAAAATAATAATACTAAGAAAACATGACAACCATGTATATTAATTTATGCTATACATTCGTAATCCCTAAGTCGTGAGTAATTTAAACAACGTTAAAAAATATTTATAATGCATTTTAAAAAAAATATCTCTACATTTATTTTCGTATAATTAGATGCGATATTAGAGAGCAGGGAAATTATAACTACACTAAGACACCATGGGGACAAATCATGACAGGTAACGCAATTTTTTGGGAATGATAAATATACAATTGAATGCTTATTTAAATATTTAAGTTCATTAATAATTGCGGCATAATTATAAGTTAGACATAATAAAATGGAGGTAAAATGGGCGATAAGTTTAAAAATTCTTGGTCAATGGTTAAAGCCAGTGCACAAGTCTTAAAATCCGATAAAGCACTGGTAGTCTTTCCGATTATTTCGTCTATTGCAGTTATTTTAATTACACTATCTTTCGCATTCCCTATTTTCTTGAAAGGTAATGCTGGTAAATCTTTCTCCGGTCTTAATTCTACTACGCTACCGTTTGTATTTATTTATTACTTTCTTATTTATTTTGTGATAATATTTTTTAATTCGGCGCTTGTTAGTGCCGCTATGATTAAGCTAAAGGGAGGCAGCCCGACACTTGCAGACGGATTAAAGATTGCGTCAAGTCATTTGTTATCTATTATAGGTTATGCTCTAATCTCATCGACGGTAGGATTAATTTTAAGATGGGTTCAAGAAAGATTAGGCATTCTAGGTAAAATATTTGCATTCATTTCAAGCTTTGCATGGAGTCTGATTACATTCTTAGTGATTCCCATTTTGGTTACAGAAGGAATTGGACCGATTGAAGCAGTTAAAAGAAGTTCGCAGCTCTTGAAAAAAACGTGGGGTGAACAATTAATAGGTAATATCGGTATCGGATTAATATTCGGTTTAATAATTTTCGGATTAATAATATTATTTATACCAATTGCATTATTCACATTATCTCAAAGGATGCTTGTTGTAACAATCAGCGTTGGTGCAGTATTCGGAATTGCAATATTATTCTTGATAATTATATCTTCAACAATAAACACTATATATACCGCAGCCTTATATCGATACGCAGCAGAAGGGATAGTAAGCGGCAGTTTTAACGAAGGCATTTTAAGAAATTCATTTAGAAAGAAGTAGTTTTTCTTAACATCTTTTAATAAGTAAAAAGTCGAATAAATTATATAATTGACTGACACATTTTATTTTAAAGAAGTGCCAGTAATTCAACTCCAGTGATCCCTAAGAAAAGTTGCATATATAAATTGTTTGGTCGGTCACCTAAAAGTAATAGAGTTATTACTTCCCCAGTTTTAGGGATAGATATAGTATAAATTATTTAGCCGTGCTACACTTCGGAATAATAGTATTTGTATTTTATAAAAAATAAATTCACTATATGTGAATTAATTTGTTTATTTGTAAATTTTATTTTATTTTTTGTACTATCAATCTATAAGATTGAGCTCTTTGATGTATTGATCTTCCAATGATGAAACCTCCTTGTTAAAGTTATACTTTAACTTACGTGCGATTTAATTATTCTAATTTTATCGTAAAGTGGAGCCAGGACACTCAAAGTTTGGGATGCGTGATATTATATGGATATAATGACCTAATATCATCTAAATTTGAAGACTTGATGCTGATGATGACATTTTCAGTTTTCAAATAGCACATTTCAAATTTTAGTAGCATTCAGGCTAAATGTATAGCCTTACCTGCTACCAGGTAATAGTTACCTGGCACTTTTAGTTAAGTGAATTACCGAACAAGTCAAAGAGAAAGGAGGTGACTAAATGATGGAAGATAATAATTTTTCCGAACTATTTGAACTTATTCAACTTTTACAAGAAGAAATTTTCAAATATAAGGACGGTAAAAGTACAGATAAACAAATTATCGAATTACTAGGAAAGATTAATGCTTTATTTATTCCTCCCCCTAAAAAAGGGTTGAATAAAATTAATCTTACTAAAATTAATAATTTAATGGATATTATTTCTAAGTTAGTAATAATAGCCTGTCAGGTACTTAAGCACTAAAAGTTAACTTTTAATCTGAACTTAAAATTTTAATCAAAATATAATGATGACACTTACAAAAAATATCGGACTTCGAATGAAGGGGATAAGACAAGCATCAGGAATTCAACAAAAACAATTAGCAAAGAAATTAGGAATTCTTCCATCCCTTTTATCTATGTATGAACAGGGGAAAAGAGAACCCTCAATAAGTTTTATTCAAAACTTTTCTAACAATTTCAACATAACTTTATCTCAATTCTTTTTATTTGATGATCAAAATATTTCTAAAGATATTAACATGGGATACTCAATTGTAATCAAAGGATTAAAAGATGTTTTAACTCAATTAGAAGACGAAAATTTTAAAATATTGAAAGAAAAAAAGATTGAAAGAATCGCTTCCTCTTGAATTGAATATTTTTAAACCAGAACATCTAGCACTCCAAATTAACTTTCCATTAAAAACAATATATAAAATATTAGAATCCAAAGAAAAAAAGGTCAGAAATTTTAAGTTCATTCAGCATAAGCAAGACGGTACTTTAAAAGAAAGGGATATTTATTCCCCTTGCAAGGATTATAAGTTGCTGTTAAGAAAAATAAATTCAAATTTATTAAATAAGGCTAAGTTACCAGAAGGTATTTGCGGAGCTGTTGTTGGGAAATCTCTAATTGATATGGTAAAAAAACATTGTGGGAAGGAAGCATTTTTTCAAATTGATATGAAAGATTTCTTCCCTAATATAAATAATAAAAGAATAATTAATTTTTTTCTAAAATCTAACTGTTCTGATGAAGTTGCAAAAATTTTAACTGATTTAGTCATATACAAAGATTTTTTGCCCCAAGGATTTCCTACAAGCCCTATGATAGCTAATTTAATTGCGTATAAGCTGGACAAAGAACAGCTTAATTTATGTAAAAAATTTTCTATATATAGGACAAGATGGATTGATGATATAGTATTTTCTGGGAGGATTAATTCTTTAGAACAAACAATCCCTAAGTTAATTACTTCCGTCAATAAAAATAATTTTGATTTAAATATAATTAAATCAAAAGTTAAAAGAAGAAAGCAAAAACCGGAAATTGTAGGACTATCAGTGAATAAACATAATCCTTATATACCTGAGAGGATAATTGAAAAGGTTGAAGAATATATTTTTGTAGCTAGAAAAAATGGATATAAAAAATTAAAAGAATTATATCCAGATGAATTTCGAAAAAAGGATGTGGAAAATTCATTAATAGGTAAAATTAGATATATTAAAACATTTAATCCTTTAATAGCCGATAATTTAATAGATAGTTTATCATCCAAAGTACAAAGCCTGTCCGCAAAAAACTTCCCGAGCTATCAGAGTATTTTATCAATGGATGTGAGGGAGATTTACGAACGTGATCCCTAAAGGGGATGCTAAAACAAAATGTCCAAATCGCTTTGCGATTCCTCATTTTTATTTTCCTTCACTTATGAAAGTAAACTTTCAACGCTCGGAAAACAAAAATGTCCCGAAAGTTCGGGACATTTTGTTTTGCGGAGAGACAGGGAGTTTCCTGGCACCCCAAAATCATTATATTATAGTCAATTTTTATAGTTATTTTAATAATGGTGTCCATAGCGTGTCCAATGATTTATCGGAGTATAAAATTACCTGATTAATCTAAGTTATTTTTTCACTTTACGTAAAAAAATAAAATATTTTTTAATATCCACTTGACTTCTGAACAAAGTGCGAATATATTTAAACATAAATAGAGTTGTTATATATTCTCTGTTAAGTCGAAATAGTTAGTTAAATTCGCCTTCGGGACTGCCTACCAACTCACTAAAATCCATATACAAATAAAAAATTTCATAAGGAGGATTCTTATGAACATATATAAATGCAAGGACTTCTATTTGTCGAGTTTTCTGCTTAGTGCCGGCTGTAATCTTATTGATACCCCGGTCAGCAGCGGAATCACAACTTTTATATTTGAAGATAGTGAAGTCTTAAATAAACAAATCAAAGAATTCTACAGCTTAAAAGCATCAGTAGAACCTACGAAGTATGCAAATGCAATTAAAACATTAAAGAGCATCTTGCATGCATCGAAAGCAAATTCAAATTCAAAAGGTAATCGTTATGTCTCACAATATAGGAGTACAAGACAGTAATATAAATACCGATTCATTCGGACAAGCATTAGAGAACGGCAATGAGCCGGATACAACCAACCAGAGATACTTCACATATTCATGGCACCCAAAAGTAACTGCCGATTTAAGTAAACAAGAAGGCGGAAAAATAACTAGAGGGTGGATACTGGATAAAACACAATGGCAAGAAGATAAAATAATAGAAGTAATCCGCACTAGAAGCTACCTTCCAAGCGAGCTTAATGATGGATATAAAATAAAGAGTAATGTACGGAATGTCTTTGCTTACAGCCTTGACTTCGATAAAGGTACACCTACAATCGAGGAGTTTAAGGCAAAAGCCGAAAAATGGAGATTCAGTTGGGTTCTTCATACAACTACAAATCATATGAAGAATAAAAAAGATAAGGATGGTAATGAGATCCCGGGTTCTGCAATAGAGAAGTTCCGGGTAATTATTCCCTTAGATGAACCAGTCAGTCTTTCAGCACTTGAGGCATCCTCTGTTTTTTGGGAGAAGATGTTTTCAGAGATCGATCCAACTTGTTTTGACGGGAACAGATACTTTATGGTTAATCCAAATGCAGAAGTAGTATTTAAGAATAATACCGGAGTAGATGGCAGTCCGGTATTTCTTAATCCTTTCAGAGATGGAGTAATCTCCGATAGTTTTATGAAGAAAAAAGCCGGTAGACCGAAATTAAGTAAAAGTAATAATACTGCTGCTGAAGATGGGTTTTCACCGGATATGGAAATTATGTTAAAGGATGGTCAAATGGTTCAAGTGGGAGATATAAAAGATAAGACTGAAATCTTCTGCCCCTTCTGCGACCACACGACAAGGCAGCATCCGGATAAAGCTAATGCATTTATTGATTTCAATAATGCGGGTCAGATGTATATTTCTTGTTCGTCAGAGGCCAAGACTTACTGGATTGAAATGGATGCTATTATCCCGGAGAAAAGTAAATTATTCTTTAATGAGGATGTTGGATTTGTTGCAAGGCTTGATGATAAGACCGGTTCTTATAAAGTATTTAAGAATAACGACGACTGGCTGAGTTACTGTCATCATAATAACATTAAACCGGACTGCAAAACCTACCTTCCCCGGAGAATGATCATATTTGATCCCAAAGAGCCATCGGGTCTTCAAGCTGAGTTCTTTAATATCTTCCAGAAGT